>ERZ780125.116-NODE-116-length-36981-cov-4.37136_pt1 | contig 36981 bp, 24 predicted proteins | sample MGYA00433082_ERZ780125 | MGnify/ENA primary metagenome ERZ780125 (study PRJEB29588, sample SAMEA1970465) | human gut metagenome | biome: human gut; feature: human-associated habitat; material: faeces | place: Denmark | collected 2008/2010 ... | reverse complement strand
GTGTGATTTCCGGTGCGATTTTCGACCCTCTTGACAGGTAGATTTATCTGTAATCGCCTGTATCTCAATTAACTAAGCAACAAGTCTCTTGCCAAGAGGTGTCATTGAAAGGTGGTCTTGACAGATTCCTGTCGCGGCTCCAATCTCGTAATGCACTCAATTTCAGAATCTTACCGCAAATGCGTCCCAAATCACGCCTGCCAAGAGGGTCGAAATTTTGCGCCTGTCCACGCCATATGGGAATGTGGGTATCATTGTGGCCTGTCCCTATCGTAGAACCATGTTTGAGGGTATCCTTGTTTTGTTGTTGTCCACGCTATATGACCAGTACTTTTGATCTCCGGTGTGATTTCCGGTGCGATTTTCGACCCTCTTGACAGGTAGATTTATCTGTAATCGCCTGTATCTCAATTAACTAAGCAACAAGTCTCTTGCCAAGAGGTGTCATTGAAAGGTGGTCTTGACAGATTCCTGTCGCGGCTCCAATCTCGTAATGCACTCAATTTCAGAATCTTACCGCAAATGCGTCCCAAATCACGCCTGCCAAGAGGGTCGAAATTTTGCGCCTGTCCACGCCATATGGGAATGTGGGTATCGTTGTGGCCTGTCCCTGTAGCAGAACTATGTTTGAGGGTATCCTTGTTTTGTCACCGTCCACGCTATATGACCAGTACTTTTGATCTCCGGTGTGATTTTCGACCCTCTTGACAGGCAGATTCATCTGTAATCACTTGTATCTCAATTGATTAAGCAACAAGTCTCTTGCCAAGAGGTGCCATTGAAAGGTGGTCTTGACAGATTCTTGTCGTGGCTCTAATCTCATAATGCGCTCAATTTCAGAATCTTACCGCAAATATACCCGGAATCACGCCTGCCAAGAAGGTCGAAATTTTGCGCCTGTCCACGCCATATGGGAATGTGGGTATCATTGTAGCCTGTCCCTATCGTAGAACCATGTTTGAGGGTATCCTTGTTGTTGTTGTCCACGCTATACGACCAGTACTTTTGATCTCCGGTGTGATTTTCGACCCTCTTTGCAGGCAGATTCATCTGTAATAGCTTGTATCTCAAGTAATTAAGCAACAAGTCTCTTGCCAAGAGGTGCCTTTGAAAGGTGGTCTTGACAGATTCTTGTCGTGGCTCTAATCTCGTAATGCACTCAATTTCAGAATCTTACCGCAAATATACCCAGAATCACGCCTGCCAAGAGGGTCGAAATTTTGCGCCTGTCCATGCTATATGGTCATGCGAGTATCGCAGTAGCCTGTCCCTGTAGAAGAACTATGTTTGAGGGTATCCTTGTTTTTTTTGCCCATGCCATATATCCATGCAAGTATCGTTGTGACCTGTCCCTGTAGCAGAACTATGTTTGAGGGTGTCCTTGTTTTGTTGTTGTCCACGCTATATGACCATCTGGGTATGTCTGAGGTCACTCCTTGTGGCAGACACACTGTCCGGAAAGCTACCTCTGCCACGCGGAATGGCAGTCAAGCAATCCCAGTTACGTGGTATCGTGGACAGTTGTAATATTCTGCTTGCAGTTCCTGAAAACTGTCCGGAAAAGAGGTGTTCTCTCCCAGAGGGCACTTGATGATTCGGCGTCCAATCACTATATTTGTCGGATAATTAACAATCTATAAAGACACAAGTCTAAGGTTTGTAAACCAGACAGGAATTAGTAACTTGAAAGAAATAAGTTGCCTCAGATTAAGAGAAGATTTTCGAGGATAAATCCGTTTTCGAAGATAGAGTGTGCCGGCGGCACATGACTGATGAGAAGACTGATGAGAAAACTGATATAAACCGATATAAACCGAAAAGATTCCTAAGATGATGCAGGTTATGCTTGAAGGTTACCATATACAGATTACTAACACGTAAAACAATGGAAACAGGAATTATTGGGCAGGAGGAACTTATTGTCAATGAAATGAATACGGCAGAGGCGCTGGGCAGCGGTTCGCTGGCTGTGTTCGCAACACCTGCAATGATAACATTGATGGAAAAAACGGCGAGGCTGAGCGTAGCACCTTTCCTGGAGGACGGACAGAGCACGGTCGGAACTCTTGTCAATGTCAAACATCTGTCGGCTTCACCGGTGGGCATGAAGATCACTTGCAGGACTGAACTCAAGGAAATCGACAGGAGGCGTCTGGTATTTCACGTGGAATGCTCGGATGAGGCAGGCATCATAGGAGAGGGAGAACACGAAAGATTCATTATCGACGAAGCAAAATTCATGGCCAAGACTGAGGCTAAACTCGTAAAATAAAATCATAAAACGAACATGACAAAAAACAACCTGGCAGGTAACGGACGCCTGCTGTCGCTTGATGCTCTCAGAGGGTTCGACATGATGTTCATCATGGGTCTGAGCGGAATTATCGTAAGTATCTGTGCGCTGTTCCCTGACGGTGACACTTCATGGCTGGCAATGCAGATGAGCCATGTGAAATGGGAGGGATTCCATCACCATGACACCATATTCGCATTGTTCCTGTTCATCTCCGGCATGACATTCCCTTTTTCATCTGCAAAGAAACTGGAAAAAGGTTTGTCGAAAGGCGACATTACCAGAGAAGTCCTGAAACGTGCCTGCATATTGTTCTTCCTCGGACTGGTCTATCAGGGATTTTTCCATTTCCACTTCGCGACATTGAGAATCATGAGCGTTTTGGGAAGAATCGGTATCGCATGGGCTCTCGCGGCCATAATATATTGCTACACAGGCAGAAAGACACAGTATGGCATAGCCGCAGGAATCCTCATAGGCTATTTCCTGCTGCTGAAATTCACCATCGCGCCGGATGCCCCCGCAGGAGCCGATTCAATGTCAAAGATGGGCAACATCTCGTACTACATTGACAGAATCGTCCTCGGGAATCACGCATACAAGCCATACGGCGATCCGGAAGGCCTGCTGAGCACCATCCCGGCAATCGTCACCGCCCTGCTCGGTATGTTCACCGGAAGATATGTGAAAGAATCCGATGACAGCGGAGAGAAAAAGACATTGAAATTACTCGGTGCAGCAGTCATAACGGGGGTTGCGGCAGCATTGTGGTCAATCTGGTTCCCGGTCATCAAGAACCTGTGGACCAGCACTTTCGTCCTCGCCGCGGCATCTTATTCACTCGCCGTTTTCGCGATTTTCTACTATATCATTGACGTAAAAGGCTGGAGAAAAGGCGTCATTTTCTTCCAGGTTGTCGGCATGAACTCGATAACAATTTACTTGGCGCAGGCTTTCATTGACTTTCAGAAGATCGGCGATTTCTTCCTCAGCGGAGTGGCAGAGCTTGTTCCGGAAGCCTTCGGCGCAGTCATACTCAGAATCGGATACTTTGCCGCCGCCTGGCTGATGTTGTACTTCATGTACAAGAAGAACGTGTTCCTTAAAGTCTGAAATGGACATCAACTATGCATAAATCAATCATAAACCATCTTACTGCTGCCGTTGCGGCATTGGCATTGACCCCAACGGCATTGGCACAGACCGGACTGGAGAAACGCGCCGCAATCGAGGCTGAATTCGGGGTCAGGGATGCGGTCGTAAGGTACGATACCAGGGCCGACATGATGAAAGACCTTTACCGGACCGGGGCGGAATATTATATGTATCCGTTCGACAATCCGGAGATGACGCCGGCACCGAAAGGCTACAAGCCATTCTATATCAGCTATCTGGGAAGACACGGGGCCAGATTCGCCATCAGCGACGATATCTACGAGAAGGTGAGGGCGATACTTGTCAATGCCCATGAAGCGGGCAAGCTGAACGACAAGGGAGAGGAGTTGTACCGAAGATACGAGGCATTTTATCCGCACGTGGCATTCCGCGGCGGGGATCTGACAATCAAAGGTCATGAGCAGCTCCATAAGATAGCAAACATCATGTACCATGACTTGCCGGAGGTGTTCAAAGGAAAGACTGAGGCGACTGTGCTCTCAACTCCGGTTCCGAGAGTTCTTCTGACCATGCATTCTTTCATTGACGAAATCAGGGTATTGGACAGAGACTTCTCCTACAGCGTAGATGCGGGACGGAAATTCCTGCCGGTACTGGAGCCAAACGGTTCTAAAAATCCGTTCTACGAGAAGGTTCCGAGGACAAAGGCCGTCGCTGAGACAGCGGCTGCAATGCAGGCTGAACTGGCTGACCCTGAGGGATTTTGCTCCAGATTCTTCAATGACATTGACTTCATCGAATCCTCTTACGGGATGTGGAAATTCGAGTCGGACATGAGGAGCATCATCATGGATATCCAGTGTATCGGAGACGATGCGGCAACGGACAAGTTCGATGACATTTTCACGCCTGAAGAGCTGTTCAACCTGTGGGAACTTAGGAACTTCAACGGATACACTATCTGGGGATTCTCCCCTATCGCCGACAACAGGAGCGTCACAAACAATGCCGCCGTCCTGAAAGACATCATGGTCAATGCCGACAGGAATATCGCCTCAGGCAAGGTCCGGCTCGACCTCAGGTTCACCCATGATACGGCGGTGCTTCCTACGGCCAGTTTCATGAGAATCAATAACTTCGGAGCTGTAATCTCCGAACCGCACGAAGTAAAGAACTATTGGCGCAGCGACCAGATTCCGATGGCGTCCAACATTCAGTTCATCTTCTACCGGAGCAGGAAATCATCAGAAATCCTGATAAAGGTTCTGTATAACGGCCACGAGGCCTCACTTCCGCTGGCTGAGGTCGCGCCTTCATACTATTCCTGGAACGCATTCAGGGACTTCTACTATAAACTAATCGAGGACGTCAAATAAGACATCCTCGATTTTCATTTTCCGTTAAGAAGTATAGTATCCATCTGAAGTTTGGGAACGTAATGGACCCCATCCTTCGTATAGGGCTTGAGATCCGGCTCTCCTGAAGAATCGGCAGAGACAGGCTTAAGGAAAACGCTCTCCGCCGCCTTGCCGACACATAGCACAGCCACAGGCTCGAGCCCGTCTCCGGTGCCGAACAAAGAACTGAGTCCTTCCTTGTCAATGTTACCCTTTATCAGACAGTTGAGCCCGAGTTCAGCCGCTTTCAGCGCCATGCTCTGGAGAGAAATGCCCAGGTCAATGTCAATGTATCTTTCCTCCGGGATTGTCGAATAGACAATGATATATGCCCTTGCGGACTCCGACCTTGCCGGTTCACGGAACAGGATGTCCCTCAATGCATTGACCTTTTCCGTAGAGGCAGCATTGACCTCTCCCTCCGCATTATCGGCCACTATCCGGAAGCGGAGCGCCTGGCGGTTCATTGCAGAGCCCAATTTGACATTGACCTCAACGATAGTGCGAAGCTGCTCCTCAGTCACGACAAAGTCCTGTCGATAACGTCTGATGCTGCGGTTCTTCACGAGCAGTGTGTTCAGCGACGGGGTGCTGTGCTTCACGGTCACCTTTCCGGCACCGCTGCCGAACACCTCTTCATACCTCTTTTCCAAATAATTGTCAGCCATAATCCGGACTATTCTTTCGGAAGGAAACCCTTCTGTACCAATACTTCTGCAATCTGGATGGCATTGGTAGCAGCTCCCTTGCGGATATTGTCGGCAACGCACCAGAAATTAAGTCCGGACATCACGGAGAAATCGCGGCGCAGACGGCCCACGAAAACGTCATCATGTCCGAGGGCATAACGGCACATAGGATAAATCTTGTTGGCAGGGTCGTCCTGGACCGTCAGACCAGGCATCTCGTCCCACATCCTGCGTACGTCAGCCAGTTCGAAATCTTTCTCGAACTCCAAGTTTATCGACTCGGAATGGCCTCCGATGACAGGAACACGGGCAGTCGTGGCCGATACGCCGATGGAATCGTCACCAAGAATCTTATGAGTTTCATTGACCATCTTCATCTCCTCCTTGGTGTAGCCGTTTTCGGTAAAATCGTCGATGTGAGGGATGATGTTTTCGTCGATAGGGTAAGGGAACTTCGCATCGTAAGTCCCCCACTCGGCGCCGGCACGCTCGGCCTCCATCTGGGCCACAGCCTTGTTGCCCGCACCAGTAACGCTCTGATATGTAGATACTACCACCCTCTTGATTCCGTACGCCTTATGAAGCGGAGCGAGCGGAAGCATCATCTGTATGGTAGAGCAGTTGGGGTTCGCGATGATGAAGTCATCCTCAGTGAGCACATCGGCATTGACCTCAGGGACAACCAGTTTCTTCGTCGGGTCCATTCTCCAGCATGAAGAGTTGTCGACGACGCGGCAGCCGACGGCAGCAAACTTGGGGGCCAATTCTTTGGACGGGCCGCCGCCTGCAGAGAATATTGCCAGATCAGGTCGGGCTGCGATTGCCTCCCCGGCGCTCATGACCGTATATTCCTTACCCTTGAATGTAACTTTACGCCCTACGGAGCGCTCTGAAGCTACCGGAAGAAATTCCGTCACGGGGAAATTCCTTTCTTCCAGGACTTCCATCATTCTGGTGCCGACAAGTCCGGTGACACCTACAACTGCTACTTTCATAATCCAATATTTATAGCTTTTCGACTATCGGACGCATAATCCTGTCCAGGTCATCGGTCTCCAAAAGGAAGCCGTCATGTCCGAAATGCGATTTAATCTCATGATATACAGAACCTTTCACATTCTCAGACATGAATTTCATCTTATGAGGAGGGAACAGAAGGTCCGTATCAAAACAAATGAAGGTGGACTCTGCACGTATCATGCCGAGAGCCGTAACTTCGCCGCCTCTTCCCCTGCCGAGATTGTCGCTGTCCACAAGGTAAGTCAGGTACCAGTAAGAATAGGCATCGAATATGTTGGCAAGTTTGTTTCCCTGATAGCGGAGATAAGAGCCGGCCCTGTCGGCGAACATGATATCGTCGGACTGCTCACTCTGCTTACGGATATAGCCGTCCTCGCACCTGTAAGAGAGCAATGCGATGGTACGGGCACACTCAAGTCCCTTGCTGCCGCCCTTGAGGCTTTCGCAGGCGCGGAAAGTATAGTCCGCCTCCAACGCCATTCGCTGGGATTCCTCAAATGCTGTAAGCCAAGGACTTACGCGAGAGCTTGTGGCAATATAGACCGCGCGGGGGAATACCTCCGGACGCAAAACCGACCACTCCAATGCCTGGAATCCGCCCATGCTGGCACCCACAAGCAAGTCGATCTTGTCAATGCCGAGATGTATTCGGACCAGATCGAATGCCCGGGCGACATCGCGCACGGTAACCTTCGGAAATGAGAAATAATAAGGCTTGCCGGTTTCCGGGTCAATGCTGGAAGGTCCGCTGGACCCGTAGCAGGATCCGACCATATTGCAGCACACTACAAAGTACTTCTCCGTATCGAAGAGTTTTCCCGGGCCTACAAGTGCAGACCACCAGTCTTCCGCATTGGAATCGGATGTCAGCGCATGACAGATCCAGATAACTTTCATCCCCTTCTCATATTCCACCGGGGATGTATGATAAGCCACCTCAAGGGTGGAGACGCTTCCTCCCGATTCGAAAGAGAAACCGCCGTCAAGCCTATAAGTATGTCGTTCCATCGGATATCCGTTAGAGAGATTTTTTTCAGGGCGCGAAGATAGTGAAACTCACGGCAAATACCAAAAAGGCCGGCCGGAAAATCATATCCCGGCCGACCTGCAAATAGTATTTTCAATCTGTGTATTATTCCATCGTGAAGACTTTCTTGAAAATCGCAGTGGACTTGTCACCGTCCATACCGAAGGCGTAAGCGATATACTTTTCGCCCTTGTGGAGAGACTCGGTGGTCATCTTGGCTTTGCCCATAGTCATCTTGTACTGCATCATTGAGCTGTACTTGTACATGACTTCCGCGAAGAATGCCTCATCGGTTTCGTACTTTTCATACTCAGAATATGCCAGCAAGTCATAGAAATAAGCCTCCATCTTGGATGGTTCGAACTCGATTTCGGCAACACCTGCGTTCATATTGACATTGATTCCGATGGTCATGTCAGACGGGAGTCCGCTTTCGGTAGTCGTAACGGCAGCTTCTGACACATCAGTGATACGATATCCGTTCTCATCCACACCGAACACGCATACGATCTGCTTGGTGCTTGATTCGAGGCTGGCAGCAGCCTGGAGCTGGTATGAAGAAAGCAACTGGGCACCATTGTGGACCATATCCTTGTCCTTCCACCAATTCTCCACACCTTCATTGAAAGTATCGATGACGACCTCGGTCATGTTCTCGGCGCTTCCGTTGTACTTCTCGAGATACTCATAAGGAAGGGTGTATGCAGCCCATGTAACATCGGCAGTCGGAGTGATATTGGCCGCGAATGTAGTGGCGCGGACATCCTGGAAACCTACTGCAAATGAGCAGGCAACCTTCTTCAGAGTCTTGGCCGTAAATTCATAAGTCATTGCAGCTGTGGTAGGTACGCCTGTAATGTCGGCACCGAACGCATAAGCCACATAGTCCTCACCATCTGTAAGATTAGTGTAATTCTTGAACTTGTTATGATAGCCTACATAATCTCTCCAGGTTCCGCCCTGAGATGCCATGTCGGCCTTGATCTTGTCCACGATAGCCTGTGCCTTGTCGCTTGGAAGGGCATTGTACTCACTCTTTGACATCACGCCCCAGATGTATGAAACATGGATGTCGCTTGGATAGACATTGACACGGCCGAAGTTGATGCCAGGACGGTAATTGAACTGGAATGTGCACTCCTGGGCCTCCGGAAGAGGGGTATGGAACTCCACTCTGTAAACCTTAGGCGAGGTGACGCTGCCATCCTTATTCAAGCCATAAGCATAGAACATATAGTCAGTATCCGGCTTGTCAATGGTGATGTCATAGTTTTCCATGTTGCCATGGCGGAGGAAAGATGTCCAGTCACTTCCGAACATAGAGCCCCACTCCTTGAAATACTCCATGTCGTTTGCGATAAGCGCGTCGTCATCAGGCCACTTCTCCATATTGGACTTGTATGTCACCATAGCGATATATGTCGCATTAGGGTCAGACGGAATACACTCCACGATTACCTGACGGGATTTAACGTCGAGAACCTTGAGTTCGAAGGTCAATGTCTTAGGAGTCACATACTTTGCGACCTGGGACACCTGTACCTTAACGTCTTTTGCTCCCTGGTATGAAAGTACGATCTCGCCGTTTCTTGGCTCCTCCACCGGATTCTCGTCAGCAATGAACTTGACCTTGTCAGGATCGACGCCTTCGAAATGAAGCCATTCGGCCTGTGAGGAAGCTTTCAGCTGTACCCCTTCCGTAGGATTCGTAACGGTATAGTTGATGACGATTTCACTCGCCTCCTCAGGGAGACTGATGGCAGGAGTTTCAATCTTGATTTCTGGGACAGGAGCCGGCTCTGAGTCCTTCTTGCATCCTGTGGCAGCGGCGAATACAACGCCGACCAGAGCAAATGCTTTAATAAAGCGCAGTGGTTTCATAATTGTCTAAAGATCTTTTGGTTTTATTATTCTTCCGGATATAACTGTTTGACCATAATGTTAGTATATGAGGCATCCGCATGAGATATGGAAACGGAAGCGCTGCGGTAATCTGAGTAGTAACCTTTCTTATCAGTATTCTTATCGACAGTGAATGTTACGGTATGCTTTTCCGTATCGAGAACCAAATCATGAATCCAGTCTGTGTCCCCCCATCCTCCGACTGAGGCTCTTACAGGCTCACCCTTTCTCTCGTTCTCAATGCTGTAGCCGACTGTATATGTGCCGCCTTCAACAGGCACCATCCCGAAATCATCGACCGTAATGACAGGCTTTGCTGCTGTCTCGAAAGGAATCCTGATAATCTTGTCAGTAGTCAGATTACCTTCCAGGTCCATTCCATAGACGATGATATAATACTTCTTGACATACGAACTGATTCCTTCATCACTTACGGTCTGCACTCCTTCCCAAAGGTCAACTTCCTCATAGCCATGTTCGTCTTTGTACTTCTTCTCAATCTTGCCAGGGTTTCCGTGATAGTCGGCCCTCGTGAAATCGGCGACATCATCTGCCACGATCTGCGCATCCGTCATCTCAGCAGCTCTTTCCGCATTCATGACTTTTGCTACATAGGTGCAGGTCAAATCTGCAGGAACAACCTGGAATTCAATGACATTCGACCAAAGTTTGGTAATCGATACTTCGAAAGCAGGTTTTTCAGGAGATGCCTGCTTGAAGGTCAATGACGCATTGTATGCCTCAGGATAACTTACGCTGATGAATCCGGTACGCGGATCGCTCCCTGGCTCTGCAGCCGAATTGGCGTCAGCAACGAATGAAATCTCAGTGTCGGTAACATTGATGTCATGAATCCAGTCAACGCCATAGCCCGCAGTTGCGGTAATGGTCTTGCCTGCAATAGGATTATCCACTGTATATGAGACAGTTACCTTTCCTCCTTCGGCCGGGATCAATGCTACCTCGCCGAAGCTTACTGATGGACGTTCAGGAGCATTGAAAGTCTGCTTGAAGAGTTCCTTGGAGGTAACTTTACCTTCCTCGGTCACGCCGAAAGCATAGACAACATAAGGAACGCCCTGATAAATGAGGGAGAATTCTTCCTTGTCAATGCTGCCCTTGCGCAAGCGTGAAGGGTTCTCCTTGACGTATTCGACGTCTGAGTCAATGACAGCCTGGTCACTGCCGTACTCATCGAACTCGCTCTGTCTCATTACGGAGAACACATAGGTGGCTTCCGCATCTGAAGGAACACATGAAAGTGTTACAGTGGATGGAAGAAGTTCATCTACTGTTATCTGGAATGAGTTATAGACAGCAGAAGCCTGAGTAACATTGACTTTAACAGGCTCGGCGCCCTCATAGGAGAGAACGATTTCTGCGTTCCTGACCTCTTCTTCTGCATTTTCAGCGACATTGAAAGTAACATTGGCCTCACCTGCGGTCACATCGGTCACCCAATTTGCTTCGCAGTCCGCATGAAGTGTCACTCCTTCGACAGGATTTGCAATACTGTATTTTATTTCTCCGTTTCCGCCGGCAGCGAAAAATGAAACTGTTGATTCTGATTCAAGTGTAATCACTGGTGCTGGGACCGGCTCAGGATTATCCTCCTTGCAGCCAAACAGCGCAACGGCAGCCACAGCAGCTGCCCACGTCAAAAATAGTTTACGCATAGTCTTCTCTATTATATAAAACAATTAGGCAATAACTATACGGAATTTGTCTTGATGCAAACCACCTCAAAGGTTGTTAAGTCGCAACGTTCAAGCAAATTCCGGATCAAAATGGCCAGACTTGTCAAAATCGCCCAGCCAATCATATCAACGTCAACCAGCTGTCTGCCGTAAAATTAGAAATTATTTTCAAAAGTCAATGCTCCCTGATGGCAAAAAAATATAAAATTTTATAAAATATGCCGTCCAAGGGGTCAAATCGAACATTTCATGTGTCTTAATAATAATAGAGGTCTTATTCCTCTAACCGCATAATACGAAAGGTTTTGTATCTTTGCACATAATTGCACAAACAAATAGTTTACATACAAACACGGTCAGATATGAGTTCAATAAAAATTCTGGGAAACAATCTCCCGAACATGCCATGGCAAGAGCGTCCGGAAGGATGCAAAGATGTTCTCTGGCGCTATTCCGCTAATCCTGTAATTCCAAGAGACCTTCTTCCGGATTCCAACAGCATTTTCAATTCAGCTGTAGTACCTTTCGAAGGTGGATTCGCAGGAGTTTTCCGTTGCGATGACAAGAACCGCAGAATGACACTCCACGCAGGTTTCTCAAAAGACGGTTTCAACTGGGATATCAATCCTGAAACAGTCAAATTCGAAGGCGCAGATCCTGAAATCGGAGAATGGGTATATGGCTATGACCCACGCGTTGCCAAAATCGAAGACAAATACTATGTGACATGGTGCAACGGCTATCATGGTCCTACCATCGGTGTCGCATGGACAACAGACTTCAAGACATTCCACCAGCTGGAGAATGCATTCCTTCCATACAACAGAAACGGAGTTCTCTTCCCTAAGAAGATCAACGGCAAGTTCGCTCTGCTTTCACGCCCTAGCGACACAGGCCATACCGCATTCGGTGACATCTTCTATTCAGAGTCTCCTGATATGGAGTATTGGGGGCACCACCGCCACGTGATGGCACCGGCTCCATTCGAGGTAAGTGCTTGGCAGTGCATGAAAATCGGCGCAGGCCCTGTTCCTATCGAGACCTCAGAAGGCTGGCTCCTTTTCTATCACGGAGTTCTCCACTCTTGCAACGGCTATGTCTATGCTTTCGGTTCAGCACTCCTCGACCTCGAGCAGCCATGGAAGGTCATCGCAAGAAGCGGTCAGTACCTCATCTCCCCTAGAGAGATTTACGAATTGACCGGAGACGTGCCAGACGTGACATTCCCATGCGCAGCCCTCCATGATCCGGAGACAGGCCGCATAGCAATCTACTACGGATGCGCTGACACTGTTACCGGACTTGCATTCGGCTACATTCCGGAAATCATCGAGTTTACAAAACGCACAAATATCCTGTAATCGAATGACTGCAAGATACTTAGTCAAAGGTCTCCTCTTCCTGGCCGCAATGTCGGGATGGGGAGTTCTTTCTTCCGGTGCCGAAAATACCGAAATCGCGACCGCAAAAAAGCCGGTTCAGGTCAATGCCAAAGCACAGCCTGCCGACTATGTCAATCCTTTTGTCGGCACGACCAACTTCGGCACGACCAACCCCGGAGCCGTATGTCCGAACGGAATGATGAGCGTCGTCCCTTTCAATGTTATGGGATCTGACGAGAACGTCTGGGACAAGGACAGCCGCTGGTGGTCAACTCCTTATAGCTATGAGAACAAGTTCTTCACAGGCTTTTCTCACGTAAACCTGAGCGGAGTGGGATGTCCGGAACTCGGTTCACTTCTCACGATGCCCACATCCGGAAACCTCGAAGTGGATTACCATAAGTATGGTTCAGAATATACCGGAGAGCACTCTGTTCCAGGATATTACACAAATACATTGACCCGCTACGGCATCAGGACAGAAGTCTCGGCGACAATGCGCACCAGCATTGAAAGATTCACTTTCAAAGCCGGAAAGGCGAATATCCTCATGAATCTCGGCGAGGGACTCACCAACGAATCAGGCGCCACGGTCCGCAAAGTCAGCGACACAGAAATCGAAGGCTCCAAACTCATGGGTACCTTCTGCTACAATTCGCAGGCGGTATTCCCGATTTACTTCGTGATGCGTGTCAGCAAGGCACCGTCAAGCTGCGGTTACTGGAAAAAACAGCGTCCGATGACAGCAGAAGCTGCCTGGGACCCTGACCAGGGCAAGTATAAACTCTACACAAGATATGCACGCGAAATTTCCGGAGACGATGTAGGTTTCTGGTTCAGCTATGACAATGTCGCTGAAGGTGAGCAGATTATGGTCCAGGTAGGAGTTTCCTTCGTAAGCTGCGAGAATGCCAGAATGAACTTGGAAGCAGAGCAGCAGGGCTTCGATTTCGACAAGGTTCAGGCCAATGCCAATGCCTCCTGGAACGCAGACCTTTCCAGAATCAAGGTCGAGGGCGGCTCCGAGAAGCAGAAGGAAGTGTTCTATACCGCTCTCTATCACGCACTTATACATCCGAACGTCTTGAACGACGTGAACGGAGAATATCCTGTAATGGAATTCACCGGCGACGGCAAAGTGCCTTCAGAAACCAAGGCGGCGAGGTATGACACCGGCAAACCAGGTATCGGAAAAGTTGCTCCGGGACATAACCGCTACACCGTATTCTCCCTGTGGGACACCTACAGGAATGTGCACCAGCTCATGACATTGGTTTTCCCTGAGCGCCAGCTCGATATGGTAAGGTCAATGATATCGATGTACAACGAGTGGGGATGGATGCCGAAGTGGGAGCTCTACGGACGAGAGACCTTCACTATGGAGGGAGACCCGGCTATTCCGGTAATCACCGACACCTGGCTGAAAGGCCTCAAAGACATTGACATTTATACTGCATATCAAGCATTTATCAAGTCTGCGACTCTGCCGGGAGCGGAGAACAGGATGAGACCGGACAATGACCCTTATGTCCATGACGGTTTCATTCCTCTCGGGTTCTTTGCCGCGGATTTCTCCGGAGACAACTCCGTTTCACATGCATTGGAATACTATGTGGCAGACAACGCCCTTTCACTCCTTGCCGCCGACCTCGGATATGAGGATGAGGCCAAGGCATTCAGGGAAAGGTCACTGAACTACAAGCGTTATTACAGTCAGGAGTCCGGAACTCTGAGACCTCTCAACGCTGACGGGTCATTCCTTTCTCCATTCAATCCCCGTCAGGGTGAGAACTTCGAGGAAGTTCCGGGTTTCCATGAAGGCAGCGCATGGAACTACACCTTCTTCATTCCTCATGATGTGGAAGGGTATGCACAGCTGATGGGCGGACAGAAAGTCTTCGTGGACAAGCTCCAGATGGTGTTCAATGAAGGTCTGTATGACCCTGCAAATGAGCCGGATATCGCTTACGCCTACTTGTTCAGCCGTTTCAAGGGTGAAGAATGGCGCACACAGAAGATGATTCCTGAGCTCATTGCAAAGTACTTCACTACCCTTCCTGACGGCATTCCTGGCAATGATGATACCGGGACAATGTCAGCCTGGGCTATCTTCTCCATGATGGGTTTCTATCCGGACTGCCCGGGAGAGCCTTCATATACATTGACGGCACCTACCTTCGAAAAAGTCACCATTACCCTGGACCCGAAATGGTATAGTGGCCATAACAAGCTTGTAATCAGCAAGGTGGGCAGCAACGAGAATGGACGCGATTCTGTTTTTGGCAGAGGGTCATACGACAGGATTTCGTCAATGACACTCGGGCGAAAGGCTATTAAGGGTTACAGAGTTAGTCATGAGGAACTTACCCGCGGAGGTGAACTGGTATTCAAGTGCCGTTCCGCGAAATAGACAGGATACTAAAACATAAACATTGATAATATAATGAGACATAAACTTTTAGCATTGATTCTGCCGATCGCGGCCATAGTCGGATGTGCAAAGACTGGGGACAGCACAGACTACACCCGGTTCGTGAACACCAAAATCGGAAGCGGCGGACATGGCCACGTGTTTGTAGGTGCCAATGTCCCTTTCGGACTTGTCCAGCTTGGTCCTACAAGCATTCCTCAGACATGGGACTGGTGCTCAGGATATCATGACAGCGACACCACAGTCATAGGCTTTTCACATACCCACCTCGAGGGCACCGGTATCGGCGACCTTTTCGACGTGACTGTTATGCCGGTAATCGGTTCAGTGACATATGCACGTGGAGAGGCTCCTGCACAGGATGCCACTCCTGAAGAAATCGAGGCTGCCGTGAAGACGGGGCTCTGGTCTTATGCCGACAGAACCAAGGAGATTACCAAGCCGGGATATTACAGCGTTCCGCTCACACGTTTCGGCATCAGGGCTGAGATGACAGCCACTTCACGTGTGGGTCTGCATCGCTACACATTCCCTGCAAGTGATTCATCTGCAATCGTTTTCGACCTCGAAAACGGCGGATGCTGGGACAAAGCCACACAGACATTGACAGAAGCTGTCGATAGCGTGACAATCCGCGGCTACAGATATTCTACAGGCTGGGCGAAGAACCAGAAGGCTTTCTTCTATGCACAGTTCAGCAAGCCGTTCGACAAGTTCGAGAACATGGGAGCGTACAGCCGCATTGACTTTCATACTACTGAGGGTGAGCAGATTATGGTCAAGGTTGCCCTCTCTCCTGTAAGCATGGACGGCGCTGAGGCCAACATGAAGGCCGAGATGCCGGAGTGGGATTTCGAAGGAACAGTAAAGGCTGCAGAGAAGGCCTGGAACGAAGAGCTCTCGAAAATCAAGATTGATACTGACGACGCTGAGGCACGCACTGTGTTCTACACCGCGATGTACCACTCGATGATCCAGCCGTCTGTTTTCAATGACGTGAATCGTGACTACAGAGGCGCCAATGACCAGATTTACAGGAACGGCAACTTCGTGAACTACACGACTTTCTCATTGTGGGACACCTATCGTGCCGCAATGCCGCTCATGACCATCATCCATCCGGAAAAGGTCAATGACATCGCGAACACCATGATCAACATCTATGAGCAGCAGGGCAAGCTTCCTGTATGGCATCTCTGGGGCAACGAGACTGACTGCATGGTCGGAAACCCTGGAGTAATCGCATTGGCGGACATCATGGTAAAGGGCTTTGACGGTTTCGACAAGGAGCTGGCCTACAGGGCATTGAAAGATTCTGAAATGCGTCCGGACAGAGGTCAGGACATCCGTATGAAGTTCGGCTTCATCCCTGCTGACCAGAACTTCAATGAGTCTGTCGCTTACGATATGGAATACGCAATCGCTGACGCCGCCATGGCCCAGGCCGCAAAATTCATCGGAAAGGATGACGACTACAACTACTTCTTGGACAGAAGTCATTCATACAGAAACTATTTCGACAAGGAGACCCTGTTCATCCGCGGAAAGAATTCTGACGGCAAGTTCATCGAGCCATTCAATCCTTACCGGTCAGAGCACCGCGCTGACGTTTACTGCGAGGGTAATGCATGGCAGTACACATGGCTTGCGCCTCAGGACTACGAAGGTCTCGTAACTCTCTATGGTTCAACAGAGAAGTTCATCGAGAGACTTGACAGCCTCTTCTCCGCAAAGAGCGAAATCGTAGGAGAGAACACTTCAAGTGACATTTCCGGTCTCATCGGACAGTATGCCCATGGAAATGAGCCTAGCCATCACATCATTTATTTCTACACGATGGCCGGCCAGCCTTGGAAGACTGCTGACCTCACCGCAAGAATCTTCAAAGAGTTCTATTTCAATGACCCTAACGGACTTGCAGGCAATGAGGACGTAGGTCAGATGTCTTCATGGTACATCCTTTCAAGCCTCGGCTTCTATCAGGCTGAACCTGCCAACCCTCGTTTCTGGTTCGGCAAGCCTGCCTTCAAGAATGCCGTCGTGAAAGTACCTGGAGGTGAGTTCAATGTTATTGCTGATGGACTCAGCGAAACCAACAGATATATCCAGAGCATCACTCTCAACGGGGAGGACTACAAGCTTCCTTACATTGAGTACACTGACATCTTCAGGGGCGGCAAACTCGTCTTCAAGATGGGTTCAGAACAGAAAGTATGGTATTAAACACATAATCGATTATGGCAAACTATAAAACAGACTCAAGAATTGTACTTACGCTGGATGCAGGCGGTACCAATATGGTATTCAGCGCCATGAGTGGTGGAGAATATATCATTGACCCTATCACTCTTCCTTCGAATGCAAAGAATCTCGACCTGTGCCTCCAGACACTCGTGCTCGGATTCAGCACTGTCATTGACAAGCTCGAAGAGAAGCCGGTAGCCATCAGTTTCGCATTCCCCGGACCTGCTGACTATCCTCATGGAATCATTGGCGGATATCTTCCGAATTTCCCTTCTTTCCGTGACGGCGTGGCTCTCGGACCATTCCTCGAGGAGAAATTCGGTATTCCGGTCTATATCAATAATGACGGCGACCTTTATGCTTACGGAGAGGCCCTCGGTGGCGCCCTTCCTGATGTCAATGCCAGACTTGCGGAGGCCGGAAGCGACAAGAGGTTCCGCAATCTTATCGGCTATACCTTCGGAACCGGTCTTGGCATCGGTTTCGTGATGGGCGGCGAACTGAACAGGGGTGACAACTCATGTGTGGAGACTTTCTGCCTGCCTAACTTCAAGATGCCGGGATATATCCTGGAGGACAGCGCTTCCATCCGTGCCGTAACCAGAGTTTATGGTGAGGCCAGCGGAAACATGAACCACGGACTTACTCCTAAGGAGATTGCCGAGATCTGCCACGGCGAGCGTGAGGGCAACAGAGAGGCTGCCATCAAGGCTTTCAATGACCTCGGCGAGTCTGCCGGCGACGGAATGGCTATCGCCGCTTCATTGTTCGACGGCATCATTTGTATCGGCGGAGGCCTGATGAACAATTACCAGTACATCATGCCGGGTATCCTGAACTCTATGCGTTCTACCGTCAAGACTCTCTCCGGCGATACTATCGGCAAGGTCCAGCCTAAGGTATACAACTTGGATGACCCTGAGGAGTTTGCAGCATTCGCCAAGGGTGATGCCCGTCAGATCAACATCTATGGTTCTGACAAGACCGTTACATACGATCCGCAGAAGCGTATCGGTGTCATGCGTACCAAGATCGGCGCAAGCAAGGCCATTTCTCTCGGTGCTTACACCTTCGCTCTCAGCCAGTTAGATAAATAATTACCTGAAACCGGCCAGGTCAATGTCATGAACGGCATTAGCTCCCGAAAAGGGAGGAGGCCCACGCAGTGGGTGGACCGTCGGAAACATTGACCCGGCTGGTACAAATACAAAACAAATCATGTATCCTTTAAAATTCAGACCCATACTCAAGACTGTAGTATGGGGCGGTGAGAAAATCGCTCCCTATAAGGAAGTAGTTACAGAACAGCACAATATCGGTGAGAGTTGGGAACTCTCAGGTGTCAAGGGCAATGAGTCTGTCGTTGCCAACGGCGAATTCGAGGGCAAGAAGATTTCCGAACTCGTAGAGCAGTTCAAGGGCAAACTTGTCGGCGAGAAGGTCTATGCCAATACCGGCAATGAATTCCCTCTCCTCATAAAGTTCATTGATGCCAAGAGCGACCTGTCTATCCAGGTTCATCCTAACGATGAGCTCGCTGCCAAGAGACATAATTCCAAGGGCAAGACCGAGATGTGGTATGTAGTAGGCGCTGACGAAGGTGCCCACCTGCTTTCAGGTCTTTCTGAGAAGATTACTCCAGAGGAGTATGTGAAGAGAGTGGAGAACAACACCATTACTGATGTTCTTACCGATTTCAAGGTGAAGGCCGGTGATGTTTTCTTCCTCCCTGCAGGACGCATCCACGCCATAGGAACAGGCTGTTTCATAGCTGAAATCCAGCAGACTTCTGACATCACGTACAGAATCTACGACTATGGCCGTCTCGGTCTCGACGGAAAGCCACGTGAGCTCCATACCGAGCTTGCCAAGGATGCCATCGACTACAATGTCTATCCTGAGTACAAGACCAGCTATGTGGAGAAGAAGGATGACGAGAATGTTCTGGTGAAGTGCAAGTACTTCACTACCAGCCAGTACGACCTCGACAAGCCTTTCACCAAAGACCTCTCCGGCATTGACTCATTCCTTGTCGTGATGTGCGTCGAGGGCCGCGGTTCCCTCACAGACCATGAAGACGAAGACCATACTCTTACCCTCCATCAGGGTGAGACGGTCCTCATCCCAGCCACTTCCAAGGGCGTGACCTTCACCCCGGAGAGCGGCATGAAACTCATCACAAGCTATATCGGATAAAACTGCAGCAAGCACCTTTGCGATTACCACGGCAAGCGTCTACGCTGTTACGTATTGACTTGACCACTGTCATTCGTTTAGACGACACGGCGGGACGAATCCACGCCACGATATCGCAATGCTCTGATATGCAGCATTTTATAAAATCACAGTGTGGAAACGCGGACTTTTTTTGCCTGCGTTTCCACACTGTTTTAAAATATCACCTGAGTATCAATACGTTACATCCTTCCCCGTGGACACGTCCCGCCGCATCGATATGTGACGGCCGAGACGTTTTACGCTCATCCGGTATTGCAAATGACAATAAAATGAGTACCTTTGCAACAGTGGTAAATTTTACGGCCGTAAAAAATTTGTGCAATATGAAATTCTATGATAGGACTGAGCAGATTCAAGAGCTGCAAGACATTAGAAAACAGGCATTTGAAAAACATTCAACACTTACCGTTGTAACTGGACGAAGACGCATTGGAAAGACGACTCTCATTGAAAAAGCAATGGGAGAAGGAGCGTATGTTTACTTCTTTGTCGGTAAAAAAAGTGAGGCCATTTTATGTTCAGAATATGCAGATGAGATCCGCACAAAATTAGGCATATTCGTACCCTCAGGGATAGCTTCCTTTAAGGACATCTTTGCATTGCTGATGGAAGCAGGAACATCAAGACAGTTCACATTGGTAATAGATGAGTTCCAAAATTTCATGGACGTCAACGACTCAGTATATAGCGACATTCAGAACTTCTGGGATAAATATCGTCTGAAAAGCCATATAAATATGATAGTGTGCGGCTCTGTGTATTCACTTATGGAAGAACTCTTCAAAAACAGAAAAGAGCCTCTCTATGGACGATGCGACCATACTATCCGCTTGGAGCCGTTCAGTCCTGAAGTGATGAAAGAGATTATTCATGACCATTATCCTGAATATTCAAATGACGATTTACTTGCGCTATATACCTATACAGGAGGAGTCCCTAAATATATAGAGTTGCTTGTAGATGCGGAAGCGCTATCCAAGGAGAGCATTATAAATTACATTGCAAAACAGGATTCTCCATTCATAGAAGAAGGCAGAAGACTGTTGATTCAAGAATTCGGCAAAAAATACGCAACCTACTTTTCAATACTGCAGGCAATCTCTGAAGGATATAATACTCAGGCAGAAATAAGCGATTACCTGGGTTCCAAAAGCATTGGAGGACAATTACTGAAATTAGAGGAAATATACAATCTCATCCGGAAAAACCGTCCAATGTGGGCAGGTTCCAAGACACAGACCGTGAAATACGAGATTGGAGATATATTCCTGCGATTCTGGTTCAGATACATTGAAAAGAACCAGCAGTTGATAGAGATCAACCAGTATCCCCTTTTACGTAAGATAATCTCATCGGACTACGAAACCTATTCCGGGGATATTCTCGAAAGATACTTCAGAGCCAAACTGATAGAAAGCATGAAATATCGGGCAATAGGAAATTGGTGGGACTCAAAGGGGTACACCGATAAAAAAGGTAATCGCCAACAATGCGAGATAGACATCATCGCAATACATATCGATGATAAGGAGGCTGATATCTTCGAGGTCAAGCGAAATGCAGACAAATTCCGGAGCAATCTTCTCCAAGAAAAAATATCTCATCTCAAAGAGAAAGAGAAGCGCATACGCAAATACAATCTGCACTTCGCTTGCCTATCGATCGAAGATATGTGAGCACTTTATTCCAGGCCGCGGGCACGGATGAGGGCATCCGGGTCAGGATCGGCGCCACGGAACTCGTGATAGAGGGTCATTGGCTCCTCGCTGCCGCCCTTCTCGAGGAAGAGGCTGCGGAACTTCCTGGCCATTTCTGGATTCCAGAGGCCGTTGCTTTCCCAGTACTCGAAAGCGTCCTTGTCCAGAACCTCTGACCAGAGGTAGCCGTAGTAGCCGGCACTGTAACCGCCACCGAAAGTGTGGTTGAAATATGTGCTGCGGTAACGAGGGATAATCTGGTCGATGAGACCCATTTCACGGCAGACATTCTTCTCAAACGCCTCGATATCAAGGTTGTTCCAGTCGGTGTCAGGACCGAGCTCGTGCCACTTCATGTCAAGGATAGACGCAGCGCAAAGCTCAGTGGTCATGAAGCCCTGATTGAACTTGGCGGCATTATTGATCTTGGTCACGAGAGAATCAGGGATAACCTCCCCGGTCTGGTAATGGAACGCATATTTTGCGAGAATCTCAGGCTGGAACGCCCAGTTTTCATTGAACTGGGAGAAAGTCTCCACGAAGTCACGTGCAACGCTGGTACCGCTCACATCCACATAATGGCACTTTGTGAGAAGTCCGTGAAGGGCATGGCCGAACTCATGGAAAGCTGTCTGCACCTCATCGATGGTAAGAAGCTTCACAGTATCCTCCGGCTGGCCGAAGTTGCAGACATTGACAACGATAGGACGGATATCCTTTCCTGAAGCATCCACATACTGCTCACGGAAATTGTTCATCCATGCGCCGCCGCGCTTGGTGCTGCGCGGAAGATAGTCGGTAAGGAAGATACCTAGCAGGCTGTTGTCAGCATCGAACACCTTGAAGGTCTCCACCTCAGGGTTATACACAGGAAGACCCTTTACAGGCTCGATCTTGATGCCATAAAGCATCTCGGCAGCCTTGAACACGCCGTTGCGGACATTCTCGAGCTGGAAATACTGCTTGGTGATGTTCTCATCGAGGTCATACTGGGCCTTGCGAACTTTCTCTGAATAGAACCACCAGTCCCATGGCTGGATGGTGCTTCCTGCAGGAAGAAGACCGGCAGCGATGTCCTTGTCCATGAACTCCTGCATTGACACAATCTCCTTCTTCGCTCTTGCGACAGCCTTGGTCATAATCTTCGAAAGGAATGCATCTACAGTGGCGTGGTCATGAGCCATCTTGTCACTGAGAATCTGGTCAGCAGAGCAGTCGTAGCCGAGGAGTTGAGCCTTCTCGGTACGCAGACGCATGATATCCAGAAGCACCTGTTTGTTGTCATTGGCATTGCCGTGACCGCAACGGGTAGAATAAGCCTTGAATGCAGCCTCGCGCTTTGCCCTGTCCTCACATGTAGTCATGAAGAACGGATAGCTGGAAACAGGGATGCCGACCTCAGAAGCGAAGGCATTGTTCTCAGCGAGAAGGTTATTGCCGAACTTCTGGGTAAGTGTAGCAAGCTCCGAACTGATTTCCTTGAAACGTGCCTGCTCAGCTTCGCCGAGGGCTACGCCATTGTCAATGAAAGCGTTGTAGAGCTTCTTCGTAACCATATACTGCTCACGGTCGAGGGATGCAGAATCTGCGAATACTGCAGCCACTCTATCGAAGAGCGCCTTGTTCATGAAAATCTCATCAGAAGATGTGGTCACAAGTGGGGTAACCTCATCCATGACAGCCTGCATTGCAGGTGTGGCATCTGACTCGGAGACATTGTAGAGTACACCCAATGTCCTTGCCAGCAACTTTCCTGAGAGCTCGTAAGCTGCTACGGTGTTCTCGAAAGTAGGGGCCTCGGTATTGGCTACAATAGCATTGACCTCGGCCTTCTGCTGCTCGATTCCGGCTTTTACGGCCGGCACGTAGTCAGAAAGTCTAATCTTGTCAAATGGAGGGAACTGGTCCTCGCAGGTCCATTCCGTAAGGAACGGATTCGATCCGCAAGCTGAAAGCATCATGATTCCTGCGCTTAAAATTGCAATTTTTTTCATAACGATTACTTAGTTGTTATTTCTACACCATTAAGGTCAATGAGAGTGAATTGGACAGCGTTTTTATATACTGTTATGATACCCTTCATGTTCACTGTGGCGCCATCAAGAATCTTCTTGTCAATCTGAGTATCAGCGAATTTCGCGTAGCCGCTGGTACGGACCTGGACATCTGTCGAACCCATTCTGAAATACTGGCTGACAGCATAAGCATCAGCGTTCTTTATGAGAGTCGCCTTGATTTCCGGATCGGAAACTTTCTTGGAATAGTCAGCAACGTCACCGTCATCGAAGACGCCGGAATTCAAGTAACTGAGGAAGCCCTGCTTGGACATCGCCCAGGTCTTGATTCCCCATGAAGGATCTTTGGCCGGAGTATAATTCTGTCCTGTAGAAGAGAGGAAAATTCTGTTGGAATTGGACTTCTTGTCTTTGTTCGAGTCAATGTAGATGAGGCAGAAAATCTCTCCTTTCGGATTCTTCACGCTGCCATACTTCAATCCGTCGATTTCCACATAGCAACCGAGATTCTCTTCCTTGAGAAGATCAGACTCAGCGACCTTCTTAGGAGCCAGAGGAGTATCAAGCTCTCCCCTGAATATATGAGTGTCAATGATATACTGCACATCCAGATACGAAGTCTCGTACTCTCCGCTGGCATCCTCATAACCGAGCTGGATCATTCCGTTATAGGCACCAAGAGTAAGGCCGCTGCACTTTACATACACCCACTGGCCGAGCTTGTAATCATTGTAGAGGGAATTCTTCCCGATCTTGACCTCGATTGCGCCGGTCGCGTCCTGAATATAGATGCTCTTGTAGATATTGCCGGACCTGTCCTCGGAAATCACCTGACCGCCGATGATGATACCATCTTCAATCTTGACAGGAGCATTCTTGTACAGCGACTTGAGCTCCAGAATAGTCTTGTTCGGAGTCAATGTTACCGGTTTATAGACATCAGCCTTGCCGTAGTCTCCGGTAAAAACCGGCTCCCACTCGTCGCATGAAGCCAGAAGCGTCAATGCGGCTGCAAATGTTCCGATAGCGTAAAATATCTTGTTCATAACTAGAATCTGAAATAAATGTTCAACATGTAGTTGATTCCGCTCATGTAGAAGTACTTGGAATCGAATCTGTAGTAACGCTCCTTGCTGACGGTCTTATCGACAAGACGTGTCTGCTCATAACCGCCTGTACGGACATCTGTATTGTTCAGGATGTTCTTCACCTGGAGAGAGAATCCGAGCTGGTAGTCTCTCTTGATGTACCAGGACTTGCCTACACTGGCATTGACAAGAACTGCTCCCTTGAACTTCTCCTGCGCGGCCATATAATCGACCTCTGCGGCGGTGATGGTGCCGTCAGGGCCGGCGGTAGCCATGTCAGTCCTGTAGAGAGGGTTCATGTCGAGGTATGCCATACCGAAGTAATCCACGTCGGCATCCACGAACCAGTAGTTCTTGTTCCATGCGAGACCGAGGCTGGTTGCAAGCTGCGGAGTACTTGAAACATAATGTTTTACTGTCTTTCCTTCAGCATTCGGATGGCTCTTCCAGTAAGGAATCTTAACACCATAGGTCTCAGTTACGACAGCAGCGCTGTTGTCATAAGTCTGGTACATGGTAGGATTGGAAGTATAAACATACTGGCCGTAAGCGACTACTCCCTGGAGAGAGAGGTTGTTCACCGGAAGAGGGACCTTGAATCCGAGTTCCATTCCGACGTGGCGCTCATCCATTCCGCTCATTGCGAAGTTGGTGAAGGAGTTCTGGGAATCGTCATAGAAGCTCATGACCTTGGACTGGTCCTTGATGGTCGTATAGTAACCGGTGATACGGACATCATAGCCGGAGTTGCTGTAAGCGTAGTTCAAGTCAGTGGTGAAGGTCTTGATGGTCTTGACGTCCGGAACGATGGAGTTGCGGGTTCTTGGCGACACGAAAGTCTGGTTGAAGGTAGGCGCATCTGTCATATATGCCACATCAGCATAAATTCTGTGGCCGCCTCTTACGACATAGCTGAGGTTCAGCTTGCCGGCTCCAGTGATGAAGTCCTGCACCTTGGACTTGCCGAGAGAGGTAATCGCCTCATTAGTAATAGGATCGTAGGTTGTAATCACCTTTCCGTCGTAGGTCATCGGCTGTCCGTTGGCATCGAGTCCAGGGAAAAGTCCCTTTCTCACAAGACCCTCTCTCCAGAACTTGTCATAGCCGATACGGCCTGAAAGGGCAGCCTCGAAACCGCCGACAGTAACCTTGCCGGAAGCCCAAGCCTCTGCGCGACGGATGTTCGCGTAATAGTCATAGCCGTACTTGTCGCCTTCTTTCAATGTCTGGGCCTTGCCGTTCTTCATCCAGTAATCCAGGTCGTTCTGGTACATTGTCACAGAAGCGGCGTAATCCCTTTCCGCAAACTGGTCAATGTTCACGTAGTAGTCTCCTCCGAGGAGGTCATCCAGCACCTTGTAGTACTCGGTCCTGTTCCATTTGTATGTAACGCCACCGGCAAGAGAGAAATATCTGGAAGGTGTCCACTTCGCATTGGCATTGAAATTAAAATCCTGCTGATCAGTGCGACGCTCCTCGATAACGTACTTCGAGCGGTTGCCGTCAGCAGTTGAGTTCATCGAGTTCACAGCGTAGAGCCTGTCCCAATTGATATGAGTAATGCTCGGAATATCTGACTCCCATGCATCCTTAGCCCACATAGCCTTGGCAAGATTGACACGGTTGTAGTCAGAATTCTCCATGAAGAAGTAGCTTGGAAGATTTCTGTAATAATCCGGCCTAGGGTCTGCCGCATCATACCAGTCGAGAGCGGTATAGCCATTCTTACCGAAACGATAAAGCACTGTAGCAGAAGCCTTTACCTTCTTGGATTCAGGAGTGAAATCATACTTGAGGATAGCGATAGGCTCATGCGTTTTCTTCACGCGGGCATTGCGGACCTTGCCGTTGTAATAACCCCAGTTGGAGTTGTACATATTGTCGCCCATGAGGTCGTAAACTTCCTGAGTAGAACCGTTCTGCGCACCTCTCTGTCCCGGAGCGGCCATGAAGGTAAGTCCGAGTTTGTGTTCGTCGCCGAATTTCTTCTCCACTGAACCGTAGTAGCCGAATGAACGATAGTAAACGCCCTTGATCCAGTCATTTCCACCAAGTCTGGCAGAAGCGCTGAACGCATAGGCCCAGCCGTTGTCGAGCTCGCCTGAAGAATAGGTGAGCATCAGACGAAGTCTGTACAACGCACTGTTGGTCAATACGCTACCCCTCCATCCGGTGCGGACCTTGGAAGCCATAGGGTCAATGTTGGTGAGGCCGTTGTAGCCGCCGAATCCATAATCTGAAACCTCGGCACCGTTCACCGTCTCCTTGCTGCGGGTAGCCTCATTCAGACCGCTCCACAATGAATATGGAGTATAGCCTGTGATGGCATCGTTCATCTTCACGCCTGCGAGATAAACGTCCTGGGACTCGCTGGAGTAACCGCGGACTCTGAAACGCACAGAGCTGAAATTGAAGCCTGCGATATTGTTGAACACATCATTCTGGCCGAAAAGGATGGTCGGGCTGTCCTGATAGCCGGAATCGTCCAGGTCGAACTCGGTGAAACTTGCGTCATCGACTTCGCTGACCTTGCGGGCCGGGGTCAATGACAGTTTGAACATATTCTTCACGTAACCGTCATTGACAGTAACATTGATTCTGGATTCCAGATAGTCAGGAGTCTTGATTACGAGGTCGTACATACCGTCCTTCAATGAAGGAATCATGAATGTTCCGTCAGGTGCGGTCTTGACTTCCGCGATTTCTTCCGCTCCTGAATAAAGTTTCAGGACGGCTCCGTCGACTGCTGTCTTGGAAGACCTGTCCACGACCGTTCCCTTCACACCGCCGGTATATGTCTGCGCGGACATGACCAGGGCTGCGAACAATGCCGGAATGGACAAAAGCTGTTTTTTATTCATATCTCTTGTATTGTCATTTTGGACAGGCGGAGCTTTCAGAAGAAGGACTCCGCCTGTCGTGATTATTTGTTGCTTACTATGATGTATGTCGGATAATGGTCACTGTAGCCGCCGATGAAGGTTCCGCTCGAGAATGTACGGAAAGGTGTGCCCTTGTACTGGCCCTCCTGCTGGACCATGAAAGGCTGGCTGAAGATACGTCCGTAATACTGCTTCTTCACAATCGGCTGGATAGACAACTGTCCCTTAGGAGCATTGACCATCGCCTCATTGACGAGGATGATGTCATAGATATTCCAAGTGCCCCTGTAGGCAAGTGAGCCGTAGCCCGCCTTCAACATTGAAATGAACGGTGAGAAGAAATCGTACTGGCCCACTTCGGAAACTGACTCCTTTCCGTGCATGAAGGTCGTCATGCTCTCGTCGGTAGGGTTATCGTTCATGTCGCCCATCACCATAATCTTGATTCCCGGATACTCCTTCATGAGCTTAAGTGCGTGGTCATAAATTATTTCCGCTCCGCGTGCCCTGAGGTCCTGTCCCTTTCCGCCGATACGTGACGGCAGATGGGCTACATAGAATGCGAACATTTCGCCGTCAAGCTTTCCGCGGACCATGAGGATGTCACGGGTACGGAAATAGTCCTGCGCCTCCTTGTCCATGCTGAACTTGATGGCAGTGGAATTGAAATCGAACGGAATGGACTGGCTTTCCTCGACCGTGAAATGCTCCGGACGATAAAGCAGGGCCACGTCCACGCCTCGTCTGTCAGGTCCGTCGTAATGGACAATCTGATAGTTCGCAGCCTCGATTTCAGGCTGGTTCACGAGATCTTCCAACACGTGTCTATTCTCTATCTCGCTGAGTCCCAGCACAGTATGGAAAGTCTTGTTCTCCTCGGCCATCGCCTTGATTACAGTAGCGATGTTGTGGAGTTTTTTCTCATATTTGGCATCTGTCCACTTGTTCTTGCCCTCAGGAAGGAACTCATAGTCGTTCTTTCCCTCATCGTGGTACGTATCGAACAAGTTCTCGACATTGTAAAAGCCAAGAACATAGCGTTTTGGACCACCGGCGTATGCTGATACTGCGACCAGCATCAATGCCAGAACTGTGTAAATTATTCTTTTCATTGTCAATGTTATTGTTTTCGTCGCTTGAGTTACCACCACCAATTGATGGTCTTAGGGTCCTGAGCCTCGACCTTCGCCGCAGCATCCTTGCCTATAAGTTTCGAAAGGTTAGGGTAAAAGTCAATGCCGGTTTTCTTTTCGAGTTCGTCAATGGAAATCGCATATTCCTTGAAGTTGCTTCCATTTCCATAATCTCTGTGTTCCAGAAGAATCGCACAGCCCATATATCCTGAAAATCCGAGTGTCGTACTCTTGCTATATCTGAGCACAGCCTTGTAATAATGCGATGGGACTGTGATTTTCTTTCCTACGTTATCGAGGGCATATTCAGTGCTTAGTTCTGTAAGACAGCCTGTTACGACATAGCAGGTATCTGAGCTGCCGGCCCATGAACGGACCTTTCCTTCAAGCTTGGCCCAGAAATGCTGATTCAATTCTGAAAGCTGCGGAGTCATGTTGGTACCATAGAAAGTCGCCTGATTGGCTCCGTTATGCAGCCTGTCTGCAGACGGCAACTGATGGCCCCTGTCGTAGTGTCGGGATGAAGTGCTCCTGAAACCACGCATATACAGCACCGGCTGCTGTTTCTCAGAAAGATATGGATCCACTCCCCAAGCATTTGTACGGTTACCCGAACCGATAGTCCATTTGCTGAGAGGATAAGCTACCCATGGGGCGACATAGTTATCATAATCCCATGAATATGAGTAGTTTCTGGTCTTTACCGGCCCGATGGTCATGGAGTGCGAGAACCGTCCCAACTTAGTCCCCTCAGGGATTTCCGGGATTTCCAGCCAACCCACTTTTCTCAGGTCCGGACAGCCCTCCGGTACAACAACGTCCTCAGAACCGCCGGATTCCTTCGTCCCATGTTGGGTCAATGCCACTGTCGTACTGTTTCCGTCTGCGGTCAATTCCAGAATTGCCGTGCGCGCAGACTCGTCATTATTTTTCTCGACTGTAAGAATCACGTTGGACATGCTGCCATATCCGCTGGACGGCTTTACACTTACCCAACTGAGTGGCCCGCCGGACTGGTCCTTTACGGCAATGCTCCAATTTCCGGATGCGGTAACGGACATGAACTGGTCACCTCCCGTAGCCTCTACGGTATTGGCCCTGACCGCGATTTCCGGCTTTACTTGCGGGTCATTTCCTTCACAGGAATATATAAAAGGCACTGACACCATAAGTGCCAATGCCCATTTCGTTATTTTGTTCAATGTTTTTTTCACGTAGCGTCAATGCTTGTGGAAACATCCAATTCTTCGTTTCCTTTAGACGGACAAAGGGCAACCCGGTTTTTCCGGGCACCCTTTATAGTCTGATATTAAATTGAATTATAAGGTATTACTCCGCCCTTATTGCAAAAAGTATAGCTCTTGCTTTAGTTGTAGTCGTCACTGTAACATCTGTATCAGCCTCCAATTTAGCAGGAAGAGTAATGGTGTACTTATCGGTATCTTCAACTGTCAGTTTATAAGGAGTATTACCTGTAGCACCATCATTAGCTGCCAAGTCCTGAGTAGCAACCTGAGTTTCGCCCACTGACGCTTTAAGAGTCGCGCTTTTTCCTTTCCACGTCACACCATAGAAAGACACTTTGGTAGTACCTGCCGGAATCTTCAATGTTGCGGAACCTGCTTTCTTGGAACTGCCGATTTTCAAAACAGGAACATCTTCAACACCATTGACGGTAGCCTTTTCACTAAAAGCATTTGTTCCAAGTGTCCATTCAACGCTACTTGAGAAGTCCTCAGTTCCGGCAGCAGAAACTCCCTTATGGGTAAGAGTTACAGTGTAAGACTTTGTGGCGACCTCCGCTGTGGTAGAAACGGTAAGTTTCACAGTCACGTCCTTATCAGTCGTGTTCTCTGCAAATGATACAGTTACAGTGCCATTGCCGTCACCTGATTCAGGAGATACCTTATAAGCGGCATTGTCAGAAGCGACAGTCCACTTGACGTTACCCTTCACGTCGAAAGAAACCGACTTGTCAGCAGCTTTTGCTGTAAGGGTCTCTGTGCTTACAGAGAATTTAGGTGTATCTGATACGACTTCCTCTACTTTAGTGGCAACTACCTGATAATGAGGATTTCCGCCGACATACCATCCTTCTACTTTGATGTCGCTGCCGACAAAACCTTCCATATTTCCTGTATAATACGAGCAAGAAAGATCCTTAGCAGTATAGCTTCCTACGAAGATATTATAGAAATTACCGCTCTTCTTCACAGTTCCCGTGAAGGACACATAAGTCACAGCTGTAGGAGCGTCTTCTTTCATTTTAGCTTCGGTAAGTTCCAGAGGAGCCGGATATGAAACGGCATTGCCGCTGGAAACAACAGTTGCAGTAGGAGTAGTAATCTGCATAAGGCCATTGTGCTTGCCGGTAGTACCGGTAACATTGATCTTATCTCCAACCTTTACCTTAGGATCGGTATTTGCGAAAACAAGGATACTTCCGGTCGCGTCGGTAATCACATAGCTCTTGAGAGTTACGCCTGTAACCAATACATCCTTAAGGTCGATTGCAGCGTTCTCTGCGCCTGCCGCAATCTCTGCGATGGTGCCTGCACCAGGAGTCGGCTCCGGGGTCTCGCCACCACCGGTACCAAGGTCAACGCCCTTGGAGAAGTCAATGACTGTACCTGCTTCAGCTGCAACACTGAGGTCGAGGTCATCCACCATATATGCGCTGGCAACTGTAGCCGTCATATATACATACAAAGACTTGGTGCCGTTAGGAACTGTGAATGTAGTAGATGCGAGATCCCAACGTCTGCTCTTGTCGCCTTTAGGGAAAGCATATTCAAGAGCTACCCATTTCTGACCGTCGTTGCTGACATATATCAGGAACTCATCATGCTTGAAAGTATTGTCAGCAGCCTGATACTGATTCCTCTCTGAACCAAATGAGAGGACATAGTTCACAGTATTCTCAGGAAGGGTGATATTCTTTACCTGGAAATAGTTCTCCTTTGCAAACCAGAGATAATTCTTGCCGGAACCAGGATAATCAGAATAAGTTCCGTTGGAAGCACCTGAAGATGTCTGACGTGCACTCATTCCATTGAAAGCATAATCTATAGAAGATAATCCGCTTCCGGTTTCATTTTTCCAGCCGTCGAAAGAATCGAGATATGTCTTCCATCCGTCCTCTGACTTAACGGCATCCGTTTTATCAAAGTCATTGTGATATACTACGAGGTCAGCCGCAGAGCCGGTACCTTTCTGTTTGACTGTCAATGTCTTGGTGTCGTAGCCGATAGAGAATTTCAATTCAGCCTCACGGTCCAGTCCTGTATTGCCGAGCACTGAAATTGTTACGTCCATTCCGTTTGGATCTTTTCCACTCTCCGGGTCAACAGCAATCCACTCAGGGCAGTTGCTCAGGAACCACTGTCTTGTAGATGCAACCTTTATAGTCTCTGAAGACGCCTCCTGCTGAAATTCTATGACATTCTTAGAACGATTAATTTCCGGAAGTCCTTCCGGTTCATTCTTATCACCGCAAGACTGCGCAAAAAGCATGGCAGCCAACGCAAGTGAACCCGAAATCAATGTTCTGATTCTCATGATGTGTGCTTATATTTTAAACAATTAAAAAATATCCTTGCTTGAATAGTTTACAAAGATTATTATCCTATATGAAAGAAACAAACTAAATCGTATTACATTTACGTATCTATTCTGCTACAAGTCACTTACATACCCTTCCCGTACACAGACACATATGGACAGACAAACGGGCAGCCCCGACTTGGGACCGCCCGTATAATATCATATCTTCAAATCAATTACTTGATGAGGACATTCTTAAGCTCATATGTAGGAGCAACGGAAGTAGTTCCGACATACTTGAATCCAATCTGAATCTTGGAGCCTACGAAATTCTTGAGATCGAAATCACCGGAATTTACAAAATTCCACTTGGTTGCCGATGTAGGATAATTAGGCACGGTAATCTGTGTCCAATCAGCACCAACTTTCTTCACATATACGAAGATGTGATCGGAAGCATTGTCTGAACCTATAAAGTTCATCGCGTGATCGAAGTTAAGGGATGCTTCCTTAATCTTGGTAAGGTCAATCTCAGGAGAAATCAGCCAAGACTCTGACGCAAGATTCTTACCTCCGACAAATGAAGAAGCCTTCATATAACCTCTCTCGGCATCATGCTTCCAAACGTAGCTGGAACCCTCAGGGAGTGTCACGTCATTGATGGTGAACTTGCCCATAGATGTCAGGAATGACTCTACGAAGTAAGCTGCAGGAGCCTGAGTAATCTTGCAATCGCCTTCAGATGACTGCTTTGCAGTGCTTGAAGAGAACTTGACTACAGCAACACGCTCAGTAGCAGCCTCATTTGCAATAGTTGAGAATGATACAAGTGCAGTATCAGCAGGATTTGCATCGATCTTGGTAGGCTCACCCTTCTTGTAGGTCATGCCCTTGAATGTAAGCCATGGGCAATCCTCAGGGAGTGTCACGAATACACCGCTGCCCTTGTAAGCCACCTTAACTGTAACATCAGAAGCAGTCTTAGGAACGTTAACTGAAGGAGTCATGACCTTCATGAGAGACTTCTTGATGCTGAGTACGGTAGCATCGAGAACCTGCCTTGTGCCTTTATAGTCACCGATAGGTCCTTCAAGCTCGATGATGTCACCGACTTCGATTCCGAGGCTTGAGAAGTTCTTCTTAGCACCCTTCTTGTCGAGTGTACCATAGATATAAAGTGAACCGGTGTTGTCTGTAAGATACCAGTTTCCGTAAGTCGTGTTCTCGATGGATGTGCAGGTACCTTTTACCTTTACGTTCTTGCCCACAGGTGACTCATTAGCCTCCTTGCAAGAAACTGTCACAGCTGTGAGGGAGCCCTGACGGACTCTGATGAACTGCTTGCTTGCACCGGCCTTGATGGTAAGCTCGAGTTCACGTCCACCGGCTGACTCTGCAGCAGTGAAAGTCACAGTGCTCTTGCCTGCCTTTCCTGACATTGCGTCAGCAGCGAGCCAAGATGGAGTCTGGGACTTGATCTCACCGGTCTTGTTGTCTCTGACGATAACATCCGGCCAGTTGTCATTGGTAACGAATTCCCAATCAACGTTGGCGTCGATATCGAGGGTAATCTTACCACCGTTTACAGGCATTGACATATATGACTCGGAGAGCTTGATATTGTCAAGGTAACCTACCTTCTCATCTTCACATCCGATGAATGCGAAAGATGATGCCAAAAGGGCGGTCAATAAATATTTAAGTTTCATAATATTCTGATACACGATTAGTTAAACATATATTTGATACCAATTGAAGCATACCAGCACTGACCGATTGCAGTATATGGAACGAATGTCTTGACACCACTCTTGACAAGTGCAGGAGTAGAGAATACTGGATAGCCCTCGCTGTCGGTAGAATCATACTTAAGGATACGGCCCTCGTTCAAATCAGGGTTCATATACTTGGCTACACCCCACTTGGAGTTGAACAGGTTCAAAAGGTTCTTCACGTCGAGGCTGAGCTGGAGAGTATTGGTTGTCTTGCCGATCTTAACCTTGAAATCGTGCTTGTAGCTGAAATCTACTCTGTGAATCCATGGAGAATATACGCTGTATGCTTCAGCATATTCACCCTGGTGCTTGCTGAGATACTTGTCGTTGTGAACATACTCCATGAAGCGGTCACGGTCGTTGTCAGAAACAAAACGGAACTGTCTGTCTGCAACTTCCTTGTCTGTAGGGATATACAATGCGTCGTATGCGTAGCCGTCACCATTCATATCGTTTGCGGTCATATATGAATAGTTGTAGCCGCCTCTCCATGTTTCGTAAATCAAGCTGAAGTGGTTTCCGCATTTGTCATGGTGTGTGAGAGATGCGATGAAACGGTCAGGTGTAACGTACTGTGAGTTGTGGAGAGGAATGTTGTTAGGACCGGCAACTGTCGGAACGTAAGTGAATGCAGACTCAGCGTTTGAACCAGGCATACCGGTAATTTCCTTGGAAGCGGTATGGGTGTATGCAGCCATGATGCTGAGGTTCTCGATAGGACGCATATTCACAGTAAGGTTTGCAGAATATCCGTATCCCTTGTGAGTATTCTCGAGGACGAATGCCTTTGTTCCTGTTCTGAATGTAGAAGGGAAGATAGGACGATTGTCAGCACCGTTCCATCTTGCGTAACCCTCAACAGGGATGATACTCCAGTCTGACATCATGACTCCGTTCACTGTCTTGTTGTAGATACCCTCAGCAGTGATAGAGAATGGGAATGATGTAGGGAACTGGTAATCTACAGCCAATGAAGTCTTCCATACCTGAGGCATCTTGAACTTGTGGTCAACTGCAGAGATTGATGAAGGAACAGTTCCTTTGTCAGGAGAAATATCAGAAGGATAGCCGAGACCTACGAGTTTATCGAGAAGAGCCTGGCTGTTAGCCTTTCCTGAGCTGGTAACGAGACCACCCTTGAACTCATCCATTGTGAAGCCTTTCTTCTCGGCATTTTTGGCATTTATCTGTGCCTGATACTGTACCATACCTGAGTTTGTAGGCATGTTGGTGAAGAATACGAGAGGCAGACGGCCTGAGAAGAGACCTGTACCTCCACGGACTGTGAGGGTCTTGTCTTTCAATACATCCCAAGTGAAACCGACACGAGGTGAAACGGTAACCTTGCCTGAAGGCCACTTGCCTGTATCAATGTTGCGGACGCTGTTGTTATGATCGTAGTAATCAATAGCCTTGATAGCGTTGTTGGTCATAAGGTCGCTGTTATCGAAGAAGAGACCATCGAAACGGATACCATAAGTAAGCTTGAAGTTCTCAGCTGCACTCCACTCATCCTGAGCGTAGATGCCGAGTTTGTGGAACTGTACTCTTGCAGCAGGATTCTTCTCTCCGCCGTAACCGTAGGTAAGGCAGACAACCTCAGGAGCCGCACCGTTGATGAAGTCATCTACGCTGAGGTAACGGTAGTAACCTGTTCCGTTTCTCATGTAAGCGTTGTCAGCCATCTGATATTCATAGCTCAGACCTGTTGTAAGCTTATGGGTTCCGAAGTAGTATGTAAGGTCATCCTTCACATTTGCAATTGTGTTGTGAACTGCGTTGTTCCATGTGAAGAGCTCGTATCCGAGAGAGATGTACGGGGTGTTTGTACCTGTACCGTCCATGATGTCAATGAATGGGAACTCGCTTGAGTTTGTTCCTCTGACGTCGTCAAGTTTAGAGAAGGTGGCAAGCAGCTGGTTTGAAAGGTTGTCGTTGATACGGCTGTTCAAATCCAATGATACTGAGTGCACGATGTTCTCAATTGAGTACATGGAGTTTGCATATGACATAGAATAGAGAGAGGTACGTGAGAATGCAGAACGTGTACCGCCATCCATTGAAGATGCGTTAGGAGCTGACCATGAAACGTTGTTGGTATAGTTGTAACGCAATGCGAGGTGATTCTTGGAGTTGATGTTCCAGTCGATTCTCGCGAGGAGTTTCTTGTTGCTCTCGTCAGCAGGGAAGTTTGTGAAAGAACCTGTGTCATAACCGTATTTCTCTTTCACGTGAGCAGATACTCTCTCCATATCGGCTACAGTAGTGTAAGAGAGGTATTTGGTTGCGTCAGGAGTAACGCTTTCGTCTGCTCTTGCTCTCCATCTGTTTGCTACAGAAGGAATCTGCGACAGTTCGGCATTGACAAAGAAGAACAGCTTGTTCTTGACGATAGGACCGCCGAGGGTAAAGCCGTAAGTTGTGGTTCTGTCTTTCTCGCGTGCGCCTGAAATCTGGGTTCCGTCAACTGTGTCACCACGCATGTTCTCGTTGCGGTGATAGATGTAGGCTGAACCCTTGAAGGTGTTTGTACCTGACTTTGTGATGGCATTGACACCACCTCCGATGAAGTTGGTCTGGCGAACATCATAAGGTGAAATAACGACCTGAAGTTCCTCGATGGCATCGATGGAAATAGGGTTTCCGCCTCCTGGAAGTTTGGAGTTAAGACCGAAGTTGTTGTTGAAGTTGGCACCGTCAACGGTGAAGTTGGCTGTACGGCCGTCAGCTCCGGCGAATGACATTCCATTTCCGCCATAAGGAGAAAGTCTGGTAACGTCAGACAAGCTTCTGCTTACAGTCGGCAAAGAGGTTATCTGGCTGCTGGTAATGTTGGTTGCCGCACCGGTCTTTTCACTGCTGAACTTTGATTTTGCAGTTCCGACTACCACTACCTGCTCCAAGAACTCTGTAGATTCCTTAAGAGAAGCGTTAAGGTTGTAAGTTTCAGCGAGCTGAAGTGTTACATCCTTGAAGACGATCGCATTGTAACCAACTGATGAGACCTCGACTTTGTATGGTCCACCGGAACGCATACCATTGATGGCATACTGTCCGCTCTGGTTAACAATAGCTCCGTAAACAGTACCGGAAGGTTCGTGTGTAGCTACCACAGCTGCTCCGACAACCGGTTCTCCTTTTTCATCGGTGACACGACCACCCATAGAAGAGGTCGTCACCTGTGCATAGGCGAATGTGCCTGCCAACATAGCGATGCCGGCAAGCAACAGATGCTTTAATGAATAATTCATAGAGGTAATGTTATTATATATTTTACACGCAAATTTAGGTCTTTACTTACAAATATAAAAGTCTAAAACTATTAAAGTTGTATTTCATCCGATTTTTCTGCCACTTTTTCCTGACTTCGTCATTGCGTCACCCTAAACGCCGAAGTGGTCAAAGAGCGGTT
>ERZ780125.73-NODE-73-length-48664-cov-29.7454_pt1 | contig 48664 bp, 46 predicted proteins | sample MGYA00433082_ERZ780125 | MGnify/ENA primary metagenome ERZ780125 (study PRJEB29588, sample SAMEA1970465) | human gut metagenome | biome: human gut; feature: human-associated habitat; material: faeces | place: Denmark | collected 2008/2010 ... | reverse complement strand
TTTTGAGTATTAATAACTTATTTAATAATCGTCTCGTTTTAACGGGACACTAGTGCTTCTGGATTATTACTATCTGATTTCAATGTTAAGTGTTAACTGTGAAATGTTAACTTCCTTGCAGAAGGAATTAAAGGAATTGGGATTGTGGAAGTTTGCTGGGGCTATCATGTATATCATGCAGGAGGTGTTCGGCATGCCTGCCTCTCGCCTTATTGTTCCTCCTAATGAGAAGTATGGTAAGTTTGTGCTGAATGAGGTGCTGGAAGCCGGAAACTTCGGGAAGCATGATGAAAGGAATCGCTTCGGGAAGTCACAATTTGGACATAATCTCCAAAGGGTATATCGAGATATGAGGCTCGTGAGGTATTTTCCTGCAGAAGCCCTCTGTGAACCAATCTTTAGAACCTGGCACTTCTTCTGGAGGATGAAGAACAAGAAATAATAGATATACGGGTGAACGGCTCCCTCTTCCCTTTTTAATTAAGCTACCTTTTGGGGATGGAGCCTAGTAGCTCGTTTTTCTTCTTTAAACATAATATTGCAATGATACTTTGTGTGGTGGAATGTAGTTGTACCTTATCGCTCATTGCGTTCTTTGCTCTGTATCTGGGAGAGAGCATCATGTTTCCTACTATCTTCTCACTGGCATTGAGGGATGCGGATACAAAGAACTGAAAGAGTGATGAATTTTGGGAAATACTTCTCTACCCTTTAATGAGTTTGTTTTAGGGGATAGTAGTTTTTACTTATAAAATAAAAGAGATATGAGATTAATAGGAATACATATAGATCAAAAAAATATTCATCCTTTTATTCGTAAATCACTTAAAGATGAATGGTATCCTTTCTGTCGAGGCATTGCTTATCCAATTCAAAAACAGAATGTTATGGACAGCCTTGACGAAACGATGGATGGACTTTATCAGGTGAGAAGCACCTCTAAGATAAAAGTCTCAATCTCGTGTATAGTAGGAAAAAATGGTTCTGGCAAGTCTTCTTTGTTGGATCTCATGTATGCCATCATCAATAATTTTGCATTCAGTCATCTACGAGTGACAGTAAAACAATATGGCGTAAAACTTTATACAGCTAAAGGCGTTTATGCCAGTTTGTTTTATGAACTGGATGGTAAGATATTCGAAATCCGTTGCGAAAACATCCATACTGATTTATATGCCGACGGACAACTTGTTAGTTGCGAGGGAGTAAATGTAAGAAAGATATTGCATGATTTTTTCTTTTATACCATAGCACTTAACTATAGTCTGTATAGCTTTAATAAGCAGGATTATCAAAATCCAGACGACAAGTCTGTTAATGGATATTGGATAGATGGACTGTTTCACAAGAATGATGCGTATCTGACACCGATGTCATTGAATCCTTTCAGACATGATGGAAATATTGATATCAACAAAGAAAATGGTCTTGCTTTGCAGAGACTAGCAGCCTTAGCTCTTTATTTTGATTCCAAAGGTAAAAACTTTATTCCAGGCTATAGGGCGGCTAGGTTGCGCTACCGGTTACACCCCGAGTACGAAAGTTCGCTTGTTGACAAGATTGAGAAGTGGAAAAACTTTAAAGAGATGAAATTCTTTTATTATGAGTTTAAAAAAGCTTATGAGTCTTCAATACAAGGTAGATCATATTTGGGTGATGAGCTATATAATGATGTCGTCAGCTATATGGCATATAAAACCTTGAAAATAGGACTTACTTATGCGGATTTCAAACGAGAATTGCTCCCAGACAGGATTGATATGTATTTAGAGAAAGTCACAGAAGACCAATCTCATATAACATATAAATTGAGGCAATGCATGGAGTTTGTCAAGCATAGTATATATGAGCGAGGCTCAGATGTTCATGAAATCAACCTTGTGAACATTCCAATAGTAACATCATGTCTTCTTATCGGGAAGCATTTGAACTGTTACCACCTTCGTTTTATGACATCGATGTTTTGTTTGAAAAAGAATCGGAAGAGATTTTGACTGGTTTAAGACAGGGTGATAAATTCTCATTTACGAGTATGAGTAGTGGTGAAAGACAGTTGATGTACTCTTTAAGCGCTATATTATATCACGTTCAAAACTTGGAAAGCGTGGAAGATGATGCTTGTCGCGTGTCTTACAAACATGTCAATTTGGTATTGGATGAGGTTGAACTGTACAGCCACCCTGAATATCAAAGGACTTTTATTGCAGACTTGCTTGACAGATTATCATGGCTCAAGATTGGCTATCCTATAAAATCAATCAATATATTACTGGTTACCCATTCTCCTTTTATATTAAGTGATGTTCCGAAAAGCAATATACTTTATCTGAAAGATGGTGAAGCTGTTACCAATACGGATTCGTTTGTGAATACATTAGGAGCTAATGTAAATGACATTCTGCATCAAAGTTTCTTCTTGGAAAACGGATTTATGGGAGAAAATATTCAAAGAAAAATTCAATCTCTTATACGTTTCTTACGATCAGACGATACAAAGACGTTTGAGTGGGACATCGGACTTGCAACAAAATTTATCGATACGTTGGGCGATGAAGTTGTGGTCTCCCAACTTAGACAACTTCTTGCCAAGAAGCAGATGAAGGACAAATATTCCTATCGTTCTTGGCTGGAACAAGAACTTGAAAGATTGAAAGGAGAGGAGTCATGAGAAGAATTGCTGTAAATGAAGAAATCAAATTGTTGGCAGAGAAATATGCCAAGGGTTTGGAAATAGGTAAAAATCTCAGTGCAAAGCCTTTGAATAGTCTGAAAGATTTAAAGGATGCAATGAAGAAAAATACAACTAAAATTGTATTCTCGGCCAAACAACCCAATCAGAAAGGCAATAGAAAAAGAATTTTCTCCGCAACGGAATTACCCCAATATGCAGAATACATACAGACTATAATTGATTTATATTCAAGCATTAATAAGTTGTTGCCTTGGCAATATGAGGGTGTTATTCATCGAATGGAACTCGTCTTGAAGCCAGAATATTTAAATGCGGCTGTAAAAATAGCCAAAGCAGATTCTTTCTCTTTTGCAGACCTAATTGTCAAGGCGATGGATTATAAGGGAGTAAGGGAAAAAATATTTCCCGATTATATTCGCAATGATACTCTTGATATTAAGACTTGTGTATATTGCAATGCCCAATTTGCTATAACAGCAGAAACAGAACCGGCATTGACTCCTGCCATGATAAAAAAACGTGGTAAAAGAAGAAGAAAGCCACAGCCTCGTCCTGCAATATTGAGGGCGAATTATGAGTTGGATCATAATTTGCCAAAAAGTTCCTATCCATATCTTTGTACGAATTTCTACAACTTGATTCCTTGTTGCTCTTCTTGTAATAAGCACAAAAGTAAATATCCGCTAGATTTTACTCTTTATGCCAAGAATGGTGATGATTTGGAACCACTTTATTTTGAACTTCCTACGGATGACTTGCTGAAATTTCAACTTCGTCATGTTTGTGGTGGTTTACATGTTGAGCTGAAAGATAGGGTTGGCGGAACTCTTGCAGAAAAGTTTAACAAAAGGTTTGCCATAGATGCCATATATAAGGAGCATTCTGAAGAAATAAGAGAATTGCTGTGGAGACACTATATATATTCTTCTTCGGGGATTGCTGCCTTGAAAGACGGATTCAAGGATTTGTTTCAAGACGGTTTCGACATAAATAGATTTATCTTGGGAACTTATGCTGATACCGAAGAGGTGTTCAAGCGTCCTTTGACGATGATGAAACAGGATATAATTAAGCAATTGATATAATCATGATATTTCAATATTTGTATAAACCGTTTTATGTAATAAGGCAGAACAAAGCTAATTTTACAATATGGTTTTTGTCTACTATTTTGGGTGGAAATCTGGGACTTGCTTCCAATGTGCTGATAAGAAAATACATCAATAATATATCTCTTATTGATTCTATAGTATTGGATTACCATAGTGGAAGTTTTTACATATTCTCCATCGTCTTGTTGGCTTCTTCTGTTGGAAACGTACTAATTGATTTTCTTTCAAAAAGAAATACTGATTTTAAGTCCCTAAAAGTAGTTTGGCTCGCTTTGACATTTTTGTTGTCATTGCTGTGTAGTTTAGCATATTCTGTATATATATGTGCACAAACGCCACAAATCAACAATGATGTGTCTGGCGATGTTTTACAATTGATACTTTTTCTTCTCTCAATAGTTTTTAGTACTTATTCTTTTTGTTTAGTCCTCATGGATGCGAATGATTCTGCCTTTGCTTCTATAAGTGACCGATATGAAAGACAAGAAGAGAAGAAAATACAAGAAATAAGTGAGAAGGTTTCAAGTATAACTAACGACGGTAATGGTTTGAAATTATGAAAATAGTATTTCCTTATATAGAAATAGAACAACCTATTGGTACTTTTTATATGAGTACCATCAATGCAGAAGTTCTTGCACAAATCGTCTCTATTCAACGTCGAAACGAAAAAAACAAGTACTATTTGTTTGGAAATAATAGTCTTCCAAAAGATGAGGAAGGTGTTCAAAGAGAACAATCCAAGGAGCGAGTTGAAAGTATTAGCAAATATTGCCAAGATCCTGATGCAACCTTTCCTACGCCTATTATTATTAGTATATATCGAGATAAAGAATATACAGACAATGGGCATGAGTTCATTTTTGATATAAATGAATATGACACAATAGGAGATGTTATAGATGGTCAGCATCGTTTGTTGGGAATTATGAAATCTAAAAGAGCCGTGGATTTTAATCTACCTGTGGTCTTGATGTTTAATTTGACAATGGAAGAAAAAGCATACGTGTTTTCTATTATCAATAGTACTCAGACCAAGGTAAGTATGAGTTTGATTTATGATTTGTTTGATTTATCAAAAACACGAAGTTTTCAAAAGACAGCTCATGAAATTGCTCGTTCTTTGAATAAAATGAACAACTCGCCATTTTTTAATAGGTTGAAGATGTTAGGCAAAAAAGATGACAATCAATATTATGCAACCTTATCGCAAGGAACTTTTGTAACCCAATTACTTTCATTGATGACGAAAGATCCAAATGGCGAGAGAAGTGCTCTGAAAAGAAATAAGCTATTACCAAAAGATGAACATTTGCCTTTGCGTCAATACTTTTTGGAAGGGAAGGATGATGTTATTCTAAAAATAATTCTTAATTACTTCTCTGCTTTAAAAGTCATATTTCCCGATGAATGGAAAAATCCTGATCGGAACATATTATGGAAGACTACAGGATTTGGTGGTGTAATAAAAGCTTTTCCTAAAATTTATAAATACGGTATTGTAGAGAATGACTTATCACAATCTTTCTTTGAAAAAATATTTACTTCATTCAAAGAATATATGCAAGTGAACAATAAAGACTTTACGAGTAAATTCTATTCTGGCGGTGGAGAGCAACTTCAAGGAAAGTTATGTCAAGATATTCTTAGGGCTAATAATTTATAAGAATGCTGCTTATGATACGCAATGGTACTGTAGTTGATATTGAAACATACTGTAAAGATAGGAAAAGACCAACCGACAAGGAAAATCTGAGATATATCTTGGAGGTGGGTAATGAGTGTCCCATGTGTGGAAAGATTATAACTGATTTTTCCGCTGATAAACATAAACTTTATGAGATTGCTCATATATTTCCCAATAGCCCGACTGAAAAGGAAAAGTCTGTATTGGCAGACGTGGAAGTGTTGGGTGAAAATTCTGAAAGTTTTGAGAATAAAATAGCATTGTGTAGAGATTGCCATAAAGAATATGATGAGCATAAGACAATAGAAAAATATAATGCAATGCTTAATTTAAAGAAGAAACTTTTACAAAATAACAAGGCTCAAACTGCATTGTCGCATAATGTGATAGAGAAAGAGTTGTTGGATGTAGTTCAACAAATATCTTCTTTATCAACAAATCCAGATTCTATTTCCGAAATGGAACCATTGTCCTATGCTGTGATGAGTGTAAAGGCCAAAATACCTTCCAACAATCTTCTTCGAACTGATGTTGAAGGACTGGTTTCAAACTATTTTTTATATTTGAAAGATTTATTCAAAAATTTGGATGAGGTTAGTTTTGAAACAATTGCTGCATCTTTCAAACATTCGTATTGCCAAGCCCTAAAAGAAAAGTTGGATCAAGAAGAGATTTTTGAGTCACTTATTGATTGGGTGAAATCAAAAACACGTTGTTCAAGAACTGTTGCACGAATCCTTGTTTCATATTTTATACAAAATTGTGATGTGTATGGAAAAATATCCAGATAAATTGTATTCTGTGCCAGAAAGTGTGGTCGGAATCATGCTTCAAATTATAGAGATGATTCCTGATAAAGGAATATTATTGAATGATTTAAAAGAGTTGATGTCAAATGTTGACACTAATGATTTTATAGATGCTCTCACCTGTCTTTATGCCATACAAGCAATAAAATACAATTCATTTTATTTTATCGAAAAATCATGTTGAAAGAAATATTTTGTTCAAAATTTAAACAGCCTAAAATAGTGTTTCATAAGGGACTAAATGTTATATTAGGCGATGACAATGGTTCCAATTCCATAGGTAAAAGCACGATGCTTCTTATAATAGACTATGTGTTTGGAGGTGATACCTATGCAAAGAGTGATGTAATAGACCATATTGGTCAACATGAAATTTGTTTTTGTTTTGAATTTGGGGAAGTTAATTCCTATTATAAGAGAAAAACTGCACAAAGCAAAACGGTATTTGTGACAGATGCGCATTATGAGAATGAAAAGGAATTATCTTTAGATGATTATAGAAAAATATTACTCCAGTTTTATAACATACATGATGAAAACGTATCCTTCCGCAATATTGTAGGCCTATATTCTCGCATTTATGGCAAGGATAATTGCAATGAAAAATTTGTGTTGAGTGCAAATTCTAAACAGTCTTTCGATGATTCAATATCGTGCCTTATTAAAATCTTTGGTAAATACCCTGAGATACAAAATCGAAAAGAAGCAAAAAAAAAATGTGAAGAACGGTATAAAACTTTTTGTGCTGCTGTTAAAATGGATTTCATAAAAGTGTATTCAACTAAAAAAGATGTTGATAAAGCCGAAAAAACATTGTTGCTTGAAAAAAATGATTGTTTAGCACTAGAACATCAACTGTTAACAGATACTTCTGTGTTAACTCCTGTTCAACTTCAGACAATTTCTGATTTGAAGGATGAAATGGCAAGAGTTTTGGCTTTGAAATTTTCTCATAGAAGTAAATTAGGAAAATTACAGGTCAATATAGGAAAGCTAAAGAAAAAAGTTGCCATTGATATAGAAAGACTTCAAATTTATTTTCCTTCAATCAATATAAAAGAGATTGAAAAAATCAATGAATTTCATGAAGGCTTAGTTTATGAACTTAACAAGACAATTCTCAAACAAATCACAAAAGAAAAAGAAATATTAGAATCAATAGAGAAAGAAGAAGAGGTAATAAGAAATAAGATAGATTCCGTTATTTCACTGAACCAAGCAAACAAAGTTGTTTTGGATAAACTTATTGAGTTGAGAAAAAGTGTTGATAATAAAGAAAAGGCAATCGCTGATTATAAGAAACGTGAAGACTTGAAAGCAGAGAAAAAAGATGCAAAGGACATGTTTGAGAAAACTCAAAATCTGATTCTTGCTGACATTCAGAACAAGTTGAACAATGAGATTTCAATCTTGAATGAAAAGGTTGAAGGAAAAGAAAAGCAAGTTCCTTTGTGTTCGTTGTCATCAAAGAGCTATACATATTTATGTCCTGATGATAGCGGAACTGGAACAAACTTTAAAAATTTAGTTTTATTTGATTTGGCTATATTGGCTTTGACTAGGCTTCCACTTGTCATGCACGACACATTACTTCTTAAAAATATTGAGAAAAAGAGAATGGATGCTATCATGAAATTATATTCGCAAGAAAAGAAAAAACAAATATTTATTTCTTTTGATGAATTGGCAGATTATAGTCCTACAACACAAAAGATAGCTGAAGAATATAAAGTCCTCACTTTATCTCCTGGAGGGAATGAATTGTTCGGAATATCTTGGAGTAAGAAAAAAACAGAAAAACATAATTAGGGCAAAAATAGACGATGATACAATCCTACACAAAATATAAACAATTTCACTCCTTGGTTGTTGCCAAGGAGAATAGGAAAGCTGTGAGAAGCGGCTTGGACTTTCTGCGCTTCGTAGCAGAGGAATACAGCCGCTTGGAAGTGTATAACAACCAAGAGTGTGATGGGGATGATTTCTTCACTTATCAAGTGGAGAAAGAGTTGGCTCTGATGCTGAGAGACGAGGCTACTCCTATTGAATCTGTTGCTAAGGCACAGAAAGAGATGGCTGAGATTGAGAAGATAGAGGCTTACGATGACTATTGCCTTTGCTTCTTTGACCATATCCGTGAGGCTATCAACTTCAGATTGGCGGATGCGGAATCTTATCTTGCTGACCTTGACAAGCAGATAAAGCATCATACCCACGAATACAAAAGATTGGTGAATGACGAAAACTTTGATCAATTGAGCTCTCTGTTCAGATTCGAGGAGTTGGGCAAGTTGCTCATCAAGAAGATAGAGTATCTGCGGACTCACGGTAGAGAGAATGAAGTGGATGCAATCATGGAGGAATATAAGTATGTACCGGATGTCTGTTCCTTCAAAATCAACGAACTTCTTCAAAAGGGATTGAAGAATGATGCCTTGAAAGAGATAGACAAAACGATTGCTGTATATGGAGATGATGGATACAATACCACTGAACCTTGGCATCTGCAAAAGATTGAAATCTTGGAAAAGCGTAATGACAAGGCTAACGTTATTGAAGAATATCGCAGATTGTTCCGTCTGTTCTTGGTGGACAAGCGACCTTACTTCGAGAAACTGAAAGAGTTGGTAGCCAAGGAGGATTGGGATGAGTTTGTTGTGAAACTCTTCGGGGATATTCCACATATCACGGATGATGATTGCATCGATGTGTGCAACATGATTGTGGAAGAAAAGAAGTATCAGTGTCTCTTGAAGATACTAATGGACAACAGAATGTCATTCAGCCGAGTAGAACTCTTCAAAAAGTATGCGCATTATATGAGCGAGGAAAACCAAGCTACTTATACCGAGCATGTTATTGATGATTTGCGTAAGCACTTGAGTTATGCAAAATCGAAAAGTTATGGCTATATCGTGGATGACATCAAGGGTATGTACACTTGTTGTGATGTTTCCAAGAAGCTTATCTTGGATTTTGTGGAGGAGGTAGAATACAATTATGGCAATCGTCCTGCTTTGATGCGATTGCTGAGAAACTGATTCTGAACCAACTGGAGAAGCAATATATAGAGAAGCGTGAGGAACTTCGCAAAATTCAAGCGAAATATTTGTGGGCTTCTGATAAGGAAAATCCTGTACAGCAGAGCATCGCTGATGCCTTGATGTATATCGGATTTATGAAATTGATATAACATCATTATTGGTTATTAGACATTGTTAATGAAGGAAATCAAACTTTTTGATTACCAAGAGGATATGAAGGAACGGATTGAGAAGGCGTTGCGACTTCATCGGTCCGTGATGGCACAAATGCCAACGGGTACGGGAAAAACGGTTCTACTCGCTTCGGTCGTAGAATCGTTTTTGAGGGAACATTCCAATTGCAATGTTTGGATTGTTGCCCATAGAAGGGAGCTGGTTTCTCAGATTCGAGAAACTATTGAAAGAGTTTTTTCGAAAACCCACCCGTCCTCCCTTACCCTTAAGGGAGGCTCCACCTCTCACCCCGACCCTCTCTCCTCAGGAGCGAGGGAGGAAACCGCTCCTCCTCGTCGCTCGGAACCGCTACGCTCTAAGGTTGGCGGACCATCAAAGGTCTCGCCAGATTGTGCGGGATGGGACCGCCTGGGAAATAGCAATTTACAGTTAACAGTTTATAGTTTACAGATTTTTGTGGTAATTTGTTGATGAGTTGCAGATTTCTTTCGATTTTCTTGGTGGTTTCGAGGAAAAAGCGTATATTTGCTGCAAAAAAGATTATGTATTATATTTGGTTCGATGAAAGTGATAAAGAGGGGGCGTATTACTCCAATTTCTATGGCGGCATTCTCGTAGATTCTAAAAACTACGAGAATGTGTTAGCTATGTCTAAAACTTTTGTTGAAGAGTTTGGTATAACGGAGGAAATCAAATGGCAAAAAGTAAATGAATATTGGTATGAGAAGTATTTGACTCTGGTTGATTTCATCTTTGATTTGTTGGCTCAAGGTTATATCAAAATACGAATTTTTTTTCGTAATAACCAGTATACGGCTCCCTATTTAACAAGAGAACAAAGACATAAGGCTTATCCTTTGTTATACTATCAATTTATCAAGCATGCTTTTGGTTTCCAATATTCTAATCCTGAGAACAAACCTCAGTACTTAAAAATAATGTTGGATGATATTCCTTTGAAGGGTGAGGATAAGAAGGAGTTTAAGAAATTTATCTATGGACTCAACTATGATAAGGGATTTCAAAAGGCTAATATACATATTCGTGAGTCTGATATTTGTGAAATTGATTCTTCAGAACATCTTATGTTGCAATTTATGGACTTAATCTTGGGATCGATTTGCTTTCGTCTCAATAATAAGCATAAAATCAAGGATGGTACTACCAATCGCAGAGGTAAAAGAACTATTGTCAAGGAAAAGCTTTATAAATATATTAATTCCAAGATACGGGAATTGCATCCAGGATTTAATATTGGGGAAAGTACTGGCATCAGCCAAATTGAGGAAAGATGGACTTTGCCATACAGCCATTGGAGTTTCAAACCAAGTAATTATGTCCGTGATACTTCGAAAGCAAAAAAATAACTCCTGCGTATCTACACGAGTGAGCTACGACACACGTAGCCTTTCAATACGTCAAGAGTTATTTTTCTACTGCAAAGATAATACAAATATTTATATGTTGCAAATATTCAACTTGATTTTGGGGTAAGTTTAATCAAGATTAACAAAAATCCCTATCTATTAATGTATTTGCATAGTTTTTTGAAGGGAGTTCAAAAAAGATTTTAAAAGCATGTAAGGATTACTTACATACTACCGCAGAACTTGTAAGGAAGCAGAATCATTTTGTGTGTTGTAAGAATGTAAAAATTAGATTTAGTCAGGTAATAGTTGTGCACCATATTAATTAATGCATTTTTTCTCATTCGAGTGGCGACAAGCGCAGAGCGATACTGCGGTGGGGAGCAAATATATTTTTTTTCAAAAAACTGATAGGTGTAACTACTTGTAATATAGTGGGGACGCTGTATTGGTGATATACAAGAAGAGGGAAATCGCCCTACAGTGCTATATTTGCCCCACCTGTCCCTCCCCTGCGGGAGGGTCCTTACCCTATACCCAAGCCCTAAATCCCTACCATAGGGATTAGGGATGTAACCGCCCTCCGGTGCTCAGAACCGCTACGCTCTAAGGTTGGCGGACCAAAGCGGTCTTCGCCATGTTATGCGGGATGGGACCGCCGGGAGAGGGAAGTTTAAAGTTGATAGTTTATAGTTTACAACTTATATTCGGGGGATTTTGATGATTTATTGTGAATTTCTTGGTGTTTTAGAATATGGTTATCAGCATAGCCCAATCAATGGGCTATGCTAATGAGTTTACTTCCCAAAGCTGTTTCTATACGAGCAATGGTTTGAGTCGTGAAGTTATGTCTGCCTGTTAGCCATTTGGAGATTTCTGAGTCTCGCTTGTTGAGCATGCGGGCAAAATCCTTTTGGGTGAGACCCTTGGCTTTCAGAATCTCACTAATGCGCTCGGCAATACCAAAAGACAAATCGAACTCTGCCTTTTGCTCGGCAGGTATCGCAGCGAGGCAATCACGGAATAATTTATTCTGTATCATAATGCTTAAATTTCAAAGGTTGCACTTTCTATGTCTGTTATCATATTCTTTTCAATGGTAATAATGCCATTCTCTATGTTACAAAAATAATAATTTTATTGATAGCTTGTTCACTTTTAAGTGAATAATTAAGAATAATTATTATAAATATACATTATGGAAATCAACAATACCCTACACAAATCCTTCCTCTGCAACAAGAAATATGATGAATATGAATATATGATGTATAGAAAACAGACAGAAATCATCGTAACCATCTTCTATGAAGGTATTCTGAGAGGAACACAGTATGGCAATCATCCTAGAACAAAATATGCCTTGAAGATTCATAGCATCATCGAGGATTTGATGAATAAAGACTGGAGTAAAGTCAATGAGACCCTTAAATAATGAAGGAAATAAAGTTATTTGATTACCAAGAGGATATGAAGGAACGGATTGAGAAGGCGTTGCGCCTTCATCGGTCCGTGATGGCACAAATGCCAACGGGTACGGGAAAAACGGTTCTACTCGCTTCGGTCGTAGAATCGTTTTTGAGGGAACATTCCAATTGCAATGTTTGGATTGTTGCCCATAGAAGGGAACTGGTTTCTCAGATTCGAGAAACGATTCAAAGAGTTTTTGCTAAAACCCCATCCCTTCTTTATAAGGATTTTTCGAACCACCCTTTCAATTTTTCTAAAATCACCCCGTCCCTCTTTACCATTAAAGAGGGCTCCACCTCTCACCCCGACCCTCTCACCCTCAGGGGAGAGGGAGGAAACCGCCCTACTCGGTGCTCGGAACCGCTTCGCTCTAAGGTTGGCGGACCATCAAAGGTCTCGCCAGATTGTGCGGGATGGGACCGCCTTACTGCTACTTGCTTACGGCCTGCTGATGGGCTTACTGCTACTTGCTTGCGGCCTACTGATGGGCTTGGTGCCACTTCTGCCTCTTCTGATAATCCTAATTCTGACATGATGCCGATAAAGGCGGTGTCGATACAATGGTTGTCGAAGCACTATGACGAGATAGAGGAAGAACCGGGAATGATAGTGATTGACGAGGCACACCATGCGCTTGCCAAGACTTACAAGGGAATGTGGGAGAGATTCCCGAAAGCTAAGTTCTTGGGACTGACGGCTACTCCTTGCCGATTGAATGGTAAGGGATTCACTGATCTGTTTGATGTCTTGGTGCAGTCGTGGAGTGTTCCTGAGTTTATCAGCAAGGGAAGATTGGCGACATACGATTTTGTGAGCATCAAATCGGATGGTGTGACGCAACGGCTCATCGACTCTTTGCAGAAGCGAGGGGCTGATGGTGACTACCAAAACAAGGAAATGGATATGTTGCTGAATAAGAAACCGAGCATCGAAAGGCTCTATCGGAGTTTGGAAGAATTTGGTAAAGACAGAAAAGGCATCGTGTATGCTATCAATATTTCTCATGCTAATGCTATTGCCGAGTTCTACAGAGAACACGGCATCGCGGCTGTTGCTATTGATAGTAAAACGCCAAGTTCTTTACGAAAAGGACTTATTGAAAGGTTCAAAGCTTCTTCTAATACTTCTTTTTCGAAAACCCACCCGTCCTCCCTTACCCTTAAGGGAGGCTCCACCGCTTTCCCCAAGCCCCTTTCCCCTCAGGGGACAGGGGATGTAACCGCTCCTCCTCGTCGCTCGGAACCGCTGCGCTCTAAGGATGGCGGACCATCAAAGGTCTCGCCAGATTGTGCGGGATGGGACCGCCTGGGTGCTACTTGCTTGCGGGCTGGTGATAAAGTTGGCGATAGACTTGCTGCTACTTGCTTGCGGGCTGCTGATGGACTTGCTGATGGGGTTGCTGATAGGCTTGGTGATACTTGCTTGCGGGTTGGCGATGAACTTGCTCCTATACAAGTGCTGGTGAATGTGGATATCTTCTCGGAGGGATTTGACTGCCCGGATGTGGAGTTTGTACAGTTGGCACGACCTACATTGTCGCTTGCCAAGTATCTGCAGATGGTGGGACGTGGACTGCGAGTAGCCAAGGGGAAGAAGAACTGCGTGATTATAGATAATGTGGGACTATATCGGGTGTTCGGGTTGCCTTCACAGGTATGGAACTGGAATGCTATGTTCGAGGGAAAGCTGAAAGTTGGCAAGAGAAAGGAGACTCCGAAGGATAGAGAGTTTTTCCTGATGAACGAGAAGCAAGACGATATTCAGATTCATCCAGACTCAGAAATGATGATGGTGATGAGCCATGAAGAATTGCTCCAAACGATACAGTATCGTGAGTTTGTGGACAGTAGAGGGGAGTTTGCCATCATCAAGCTGCCTGATGGAAAGATGACGGTAGTGAACCGGCAGGGAGAACAAGTCTTGGAGCCAGGCGATTACCGTGACATGAAGCTGTTGGATGGCAACATCCTGTTCTACCGACATCGCAGAAAGGAGGTCTGCTATTATGACCTGTTGTCTGGAGCTATTATTGACGATGGTCCCAATGTTTACGATGTTCCAAAGGTGGTTACGCTAGAAGGTTGGGAGTTCATCAAATATGGAGATGTTTATATGTCTCGCACCTACGAACATTTCTCTTGGCCATATTGCCCTTCCAAATATGACCTGTTCAATTTTGGGGATTACCTGATATATCGTTATAATTATTTAGTAGATAGTGGTTGCCAGGAATGGTACTATTATGAAGGAGGCAATGGCTTGATGATGAAGGCTACTATAGATAGTAATCGAGTATGTTTCTTGCGTGGTGATTATGAACATGTGTATTGGAAGTGTGCCACTCTTCGTTGTGGTTGTATCGTGGTTATGGACAGCAAGCAGGACTACTACCTGGTGGATTCATATTTGAAGAAGACCTATATTGGATGCAATAACCCAAAGAATGAAAATGAAGATCTTCATATTGTAATGCCTCGCCTTGGCAAGAAATACTATGATGAGATGATGTTACAGGAGAAGAAAAAGGAAGCAAGCGAGATGATTCTTTTGCATGAAAAGTCTGTAGCAGGACATGTGGAATTATATCAGGCTGGAAAGAAATGGGGCATAAAAGTGGATGGCAGAGTTGTCGTGCCACCCCTTTATCGCAGCATAGCGCAACCTGTTGGTGCCTATTGTGCCTTTGAAGAGATTCCAAGATATTGGGGTATTATGACCTTAAAAGGCAAGGTGATAGTTGATGCCAAATATGAGAAGGTCGAGATTCGTGATGGAGGGATCGCCGTGGTAACTGATATCACGGGGAAAACACAGACCATCCATCTGAAATGATCTATTATAGAGGTGTCAGTCTGAGAATATTAACAAAAAAGAGTGTGTCATGAATTTATGATACACTCTTTTTTTTTATTCTGTTTAATTACATCTTCTTTATCCGTTTGCGATATTTCCGAAGAAATCGAATGAGGCATCCCAATCCTTCCATACTGGCTCTCTGCCCAATTCCTTCAATCTCGCATTGATAACCTTGGCGGTACGCTCATCGCTTACGGTGAACTGCTCCAATGCCTGAGGATAGGTATGATAACCGCCAGGATTTACCTTTGATTCTGCCGACATGGTGGTGACACCCAGTGTTGCCATGTTGTCACGGATGTAGGCAGGCTCACGGGTAGAGTAGGAGATATCTACATCGTGGTCGAAGATACGCATGGCGAAAGTTGCCTGTGCCAACTGCTTATCGGTCATGAAGCAGTTTGGCTGGAAACCTTCGTTCTGTGCAGGGCGCATACGAGGGAAGTTTACGCTGTACTTGGTCTTCCAGTAGTGCTTCTGCAGGTAGCGCAGGTGATGAGCCATCATCACTACATCCGTGCGCCATTCCTTCTCCAAGCCGATGAGCACACCCATACCGATGGAATGGACACCTGCCATACCCATGCGGTCGAAACCATCGCAGCGCCACTCAAACTTGCTCTTCATGCCACGTGGGTGGTAGAGCTTGTAGTGCTCGTGGTTGTAGGTTTCCTGGAAACAGATGACGCCGTTCATACCATGGTCGGCGAGGGTCTTGTAATCCTCTGTAGAGAGCGGCATCACCTCAATCTTCACGTTAGAGAAATACTTCTTGGCGATGTCGATTGCCTTGGCAAGATAAGGGGTGCCTGCCTTGGCTGGGTTCTCGCCCGTAACGAGAAGGATGTTCTCGAATGGAGCCAGCTGCTTGATGGCCTTGTACTCGTTCTCAATCTGCTCTGGGGTGAGGATGGTGCGGGCCATCGGATTCTCACGATGGAAACCGCAATACACGCAGGAGTTAGAGCATGAATTGGTGATGTAGAGAGGAATGAACATCGACATGGTCTTGCCGAAGCGCTCCTCGGTATATTTGCGGGAAAGACGCGCCATTACCTCCAGGTATGGCTCGGCTGCCGGTGAAATCAGCGCCATGAAGTCGTTCACATCGCAATGGTCCTTGGCAAGGGCACGGCGCACGTCATTATCGGTCATTCGAGCAATGCGCTCCGTGGTCTCCTCCCAACTGATATTCTTTAATTCGTCTGAAAACATTTTCTTACTTTTTAAACTTTCTCAAATCGTGTGTCAACTTGGCTGCGCAGAAGTTTGGACCACACATGGTGCAGTACTCACCGTCTGTATGACCTGCCTCCTCGAAATACTTCAAGGCAAGCTCTGGGTCGAGTGAGAGGTGGAACTGGTCTCTCCAGCGGAACTCGAAGCGGGCCTTGGAGAGGGCGTTGTCGCGGATGGTTGCACCTGGATGACCCTTTGCCAAGTCGGCTGCATGAGCGGCAATCTTATAGGTTACCACACCTGTGCGCACATCTTCCTTGTTAGGCAAGGCGAGGTGCTCCTTTGGTGTTACATAGCAGAGCATTGCGGTGCCGAGCCATGCTATCTGAGCGCCACCGATGGCTGAAGTGATGTGGTCGTAACCTGGAGCGATATCGGTAACCAATGGGCCGAGGGTGTAGAATGGTGCCTCGTGACAGTGGTCGAGCTGGCGCTCCATGTTCTCCTTGATCTTCTGCAATGGCACGTGACCAGGACCCTCGATGAATGCCTGCACGTTCTTGTCCCAGGCACGGGTAACAAGCTCGCCCATGGTATCCAACTCGGCAAACTGGGCTGCATCGTTGGCATCGGCAATACAGCCTGGGCGCAGACCATCACCCAAAGAGAGGGCAACGTCGTACTGTGCCACGATGTCGCAGATGTCGTCGAAGTGCTCATAGAGGAAGCTCTCCTGGTCGTGGTAGAGACACCACTTGCTCATGATACTACCGCCACGGCTCACGATTCCGCAGAGACGGCTATCAGCGAGATGCACGTTGTGGCGACGGATGCCGGCATGGATGGTGAAGTAGTCAACACCCTGCTCGCACTGCTCGATGAGGGTATCACGGAATACTTCCCAGTTCAAATCCTCTACCTTGCCGTTTACCTTCTCCAAAGCCTGGTAGATAGGCACGGTTCCTACCGGTACAGGACAGTTGCGCACAATCCATTCACGGGTTTCGTGGATGTTGTCGCCGGTAGAGAGGTCCATCAAGGTATCGCCTCCCCACTTGCAAGACCATACAGCCTTATCCACCTCTTCTTCGATGCTGGAGGTAGTGGCAGAGTTACCGATGTTGGTATTGATCTTCACGAGGAAGTTGCGGCCGATGATCATCGGTTCGCTCTCCGGGTGGTTGATGTTGGCAGGAAGAACGGCACGTCCGCGGGCAATCTCATCACGAACATACTCAGGGGTGATATGGGTATCGATGCCCAACTCCTGGCAGTTCATGTTCTCGCGGATAGCCACGTACTCCATCTCTGGAGTGATGATGCCAGCCTTGGCATAAGCCATCTGGGTGATGTGCTTGCCAGCCTGTGCACGGCGAGGCAACTGGATGTGCTCGAAGCGGAGATGGTCGAGGCTATGGTCAGCAAGTCGCTGCTTGCCATACTCGCTGGTAACTTCCTTGAGCTGCTCGGTATCGTTGCGGTCGAGAATCCACTGCTCGCGCATTCTTGGCAAGCCTTTCTTCAAATCTACCTGATAGTTAGGGTCGCTGTAAGGACCGCTGGTATCGTAGATGTAAACCGGAGCGTTTGGCTCTGTATGAGGAATGCCGCGCTCATCCTTCACAACAGTAGGAGTGAGGTTAACCTTGGTCATTCCAACCTTGATCTGTGGGAAGAGTTTTCCCTGCATATACGCCTTTTCTCTCTGGGCGTAAGCTTTCTTGTCGTTTGGCATAATTTTTTAAAGGATTATCATATAATAATTAGTCGTTGAGGAATGCGGTGAGAGGAGAACTTGCCTCAGCACAATCGCTGATGGCTCCGAGACCTGCCTCGTAAGCACGGCGACCGCATACTACTGCTTCCTTGAATGCCTTGGCCATTTCTACAGGGTCTCCTGCAACGGCGATGGCTGTGTTGACCAAGCAAGCGCTGGCACCCATCTCCATAGCCTCGGCAGCGTGGCTAGGTGCACCGATACCTGCATCTACTACAACTGGAACAGTAGCCTGCTCGATGATGATCTGCAGGAAGTCCTTCATTCTCAATCCCTTGTTGGTACCGATAGGTGCAGCAAGTGGCATCACGGTAGCAGCACCAGCCTCTTCAAGGTGCTTGCAGAGGGTTGGGTCTGCCTGACAATATGGCAATACCACGAAACCGAGTTTTACCAGTTTCTCGGTAGCCTTCAGTGTCTCGATAGAGTCTGGAAGAAGATAGCGAGGGTCTGGGTGGATTTCTAGCTTGAGCCAGTTGGTTCCGAAAGCCTCGCGAGCCATCTGTGCTGCGAATACAGCCTCCTCGGCGTTGCGCACGCCACTGGTGTTAGGAAGAAGCTGGATATTTGGGTTCTGCACGATATGAGAGAGCAGGTCGTCCTGCTTGTCTTCGAGTTCGATACGTTTCATAGCAACAGTAACCATTTCTGTTTCTGATGCTTTGATGGCTTCAGCCATGAGGGCATTGTTGTTAAACTTTCCTGTGCCCAAGAAGAGGCGGGAGTTAAACTCTCTGCCTGCGATTACTAATTTTTCCATTGTTTTATTATAGAGTTGTTATTTTTGTTTTCATTTCTGTAGGAAAAGTACTTTTGGGTGATTCTTTTCCGCAGTATTCTGGTATTCTGGGACTGTTATCCTCCGCAGAACGCTTTTACGATAACGATGTCTGCTCCTTCTGCGATGATTGTGTTTTCCCATTCATCACGAGGCACCATTTCGTTACTGATAGCTACTGCAACTCCTGTAGCTGGCAAATCGAGTTCCTGGGCTAACTCCCTGATGGTTTTAGCCTGTGTCTCGGTCTCTTTGTTGTTGATAGTTACTTTCATATTCTGTTCGTTTTATATGATGAATAATCCGTTTGTTTACGCTTTTACTATCGCCCGAAAGCAATGATAAGATAATATGTAATCAAACACGGTGAACTTCCAGATGAAAGCCTTAAGAAAAAAAAGCGCTATCAAATATCCCTGCGACAGCATTACCTGCATCAGGTTCAATGGGTATCATCTCAGCCGAATCTTTCAGCACCCCGTGATAATCGCTTGCAAAAGTAATGATAATATCGGAAAAACAATAGAATTTCAAAAATATTTATGCTAAATTAACGCAGAATGTACCTTTCGCTTTACTGGTGTTTCTTTCTGCAATCCGGGCATTCGCCTTTGATGACAAAGGAAATAGAGTGGGGGTAAAAGCCTTCGGGCAGCTCGAAACTTGGAATATGGATATCCTCCATACAGAAGGAACGCTGGCAAGATTCGCAGTAGAAATGAATATGCCCGTCGTGATGATCGCAAGCCCCTTTTTCTTCGCAGAGTTCGTAGCAGAGTACGCCTCGCCCATCTTCGAAGGCATGTACCACATCATGTTCCAGGAAGAGGGTGAGGGTACGGAAGATGCTCGACTTATCCATCGAAACCATCTTTCGTTCCAAATTGCTCAGACTCTGCGGGTTCTGTTCGCCCATCAGGGTCTTCATTACGAGTATGCGGTTGGCGGTTGGCCGAATGCCTTTCGATTCCAGCCTGCTGATCATATCTTGTGAGTTCATCGTTTCTTCTTTTTTTAATTTTTACTAACCGGTTGCAAAGATACAAAAAAAGCGTGTAAGTATGGTAACTTACACGCTTTTTCTTTATTTAAACGTAATTACTTTTTGCTTTCAATCTAGTTTATGCCGCAGCATGAAGGGATTGGAACCCTTATGCGCAAGCACAGCCACGGCTTCTGTTCAAAGCCTCACCATACATTTCCATTGCGGTCATGTAATTTGCAAGAATAGCCTTCAAGGCCTTTTTGATGTTTGCATACATTGTTTTCATAATCGTTATCCTTTTTTAAAAAATTAATACTCGGCATTTCTGCCATTTTCTTTTTCCTTTTGTTCATGAACGGTGGTCAATTTTACTTGCCCATCTCCATGTTGTTGTTTACATTTACAGCCTTGGCAATCATTGCTGCCATAACTGCAAGAATCATTACTGTCGTCATCATAATTTGTTTCCTTTCTTTCTTTGTGGAGCCTCCATGTGAGGTCTCCTGTTTTACATTATCCTTTTACAATCTCACTGTTTACTGGTGCAAAGGTAATGCCTTTTTCTTGAATATCTGTCACAAAGACATGACAAAATGATGAAAAAGGGGCTTTTTTTGATACACGTCAACTAAACAGCAATGGCGGCTTGATATACGTCAAGCCGCCATGCTGTCATATTGAGAAATGTGTCATATTTCTTATGTTTCTTCGGATTTCTGATGCTAGATCAGTTCCAGAATCTTGTCGAGAATCTTTTCTACGGTTGAAGAATCGGTTGCTTCATCGAGTTTCTTGTTGATTTTCTCTTCCAGTTTCTTGCTCACCTTGTCGGCAGCCTGATCCATGGCCTGGTTTGCCTTGTCTTCCAGTTTCTTCTGAACGGAAGCGCCCAGTCCGTCTTCTTCTGAACCATCGCTGCTATTATCGCTTACCGAAGGGGATTCATCGGTTGATGAGCTGGTGGTTTCTTCTATCTGCAGATTGTCGGCACCTTCCAGCGCCTTCACCATATCATCAGCATTCATCGTGTAAACGCTGCCAAGGATTCCGAAGCTTACGGTGTGCTGCTTGCCATTAAACTCAACGGTTCCCTTAGAGCATACGATATAGTTGTGGTATTCGAAGAGCTGGTTCATCACTTCATCGATAGCGCTTCCTGCCATCATTTTGGCAATGGAACGGATGCTTTGGGTGAAGAAGTTGTTATCACTGGTTTCTGTAGCCTTGTCGATAGCCTTGGCTGCCTCAGTCTTTACCTTTTCTTTATGGGCATCAGGTCCTGGATTGGTTATGGCGAAAACCAGGAAGAGAAGTACGATAAGACCTAAGATGATTTTCCAGAGGGTCTTGCTCGATTTTTTCTTTTCCGGTTCCTGTCTGTAGCCCTGGTTCATTGCTGCGCCGTGCTGAAAGCCTTGCTGGTAAGCTTCCTGCTGTGCCTGCTGTTTTGCAGCCTGAAAGTTTGCTGCTTCTGTCCCGTTGTTGCCGGCTGCATCTGCTGATGTTCCTTCTGCATTTTCTTTATTGGCTGTATTAGCTTTGATTGCTTCTATAGTTTCTAGAACTGTCTTCAGTTCTGCTATTTTCCAAGCAGGAGTCCAGTCTTTCATGCCTTGTGCCCAAACAAGGGTCTCGGGTGTGATAGCCTTCTGGACGAGTTGTTCCAGGCTGAATGGACCCGCTTGCTGTCCGTTATTCTCAATGATAAAATATTCCATCATGTATTCTTTTAAATAATATTTTTCTTAAAAGCCAATAAGGAGTTTCTTTCACTCTTCATTGCTTATTAGTGTGTAGCTTTCCACCATGCTGTTTTCTCTCTGCCCTTGATAGCTACGCTGTGCTGGCTAGGGTCGGAGATAGAAAGACCGCAATAATTTTTCACTTTAAAGGTTGTACCTCTATAACTCATTAACATTGTATAAGCTTCATCTGTATGAGCAGCAGCTTTGATTGTGAGTTTCATCTGTGAATTAAATTTGTCTTTCAGAGAGCCGCTTGGAACAAGACTATCTACGTATACGCTCATGTCGTAGAAGAGGTTGGGAGAGAAACCATCCAAAGGCTGTATGGAATCGAGCGGAACGGATGATGAGAGGGTATATTTGCTGTTGATTTCCTTCATCACTTGGGCTAGATTATTCATCTGTCTGCAGTCGATGGCCGCCATGTTGCAGAATGGATTGCTACTATTCTTGTAGAAATTGACAACTCCGTTGACAAATCCTGAGTAGTTGGGTGTTGAACTGTTGAGGTAACTCCACATGGTTTTGTATGGAACGCCGGCTCCCATTATTTCGCTACTTGAACTGATCATGAAATTAGTGACATCTTTCAGTTCGTATGCAGTCTCTACATTGCCCATATAGCATGCATCGAAGAGGATGTACTGCATCTTGGTGCCGCTGAGTTTGATTCCTTCGGCTAGGGTAGGAACGTCGAGAGCGTTTTCTTCTAAACTTACGCTTCCGAAGAAACGGGTGACAGGGTTGTTGGGATCGGGACCATACTGTATTCCGCTGAAATTGCCGGTAGGGTAGCTGGTGCTTCCTTTCTGAGCAAAACCGGCATTAGGTCTTGCCATATAAGGATAGTTTACCCAATCGCTGTTGTAGGTCCATCCGCAGCCATGAGCTCCGATGATGAGCGAATAATTCAGGGCTTCAGCACGGCGTTTCACCTCATTCAGAATCTCTGCAAATCCTTCTGCTGTAGTATATGTAGCTTCATCGTATGTTTTCAAAGTGTCGCGGATGACGGTTTTCGTATTGCCGTCATATTGAAGATCTATAAGATAGCTCTTCCTGTAATTCTGGCTCATGAAGACCATTACACGCGAATTATTCAAGCCTTTCTTCGCAACAATACCTTCGCAGATACTGTCAACGTTCAACTTTAAATATCTTGTAAGACCGGAATCGCTGGTTCCACCCGTCCAAGGATAGAAGACGAAGATAGTCTGCTTATTGACGCTTTCTACATCAATAGCTTCATCGCCACAACTGGTGAAAGTTGCTGCTAGAGATAGCGTACATATAAATAAGGTGAAAAGCTTCTTGATCATAATTAAAAATGTTGAATGTTGAATGTTGAATGTTGAGTTGCAATCTTGCTAACGAATCAGCTTGACTAATTCAACATTCTACACTCAACATTCAACATTAAATATAATACTATTACTTCTTCTTGAGCTCCTCGATGGTTGCCTTGAGGGCAGCAATCTTCTCAACAGAGTCGCTTTCCTTCTTGCGCTCCAGGGCTACTACCTTCTCAGGTGCGTGAGCTACGAAGTTCTCGTTGCTGAGCTTCTTGCGTACGCCTATCAGGAAGCCTTCCAAGTGCTTGAGCTGAGCCTCTGCCTTCTCAATCTCGGCAGCTACGTCGATCAGGTCGCCCAATGGTACGGCAAACTCGTCGGTACCTACCATGAAGCTTGATGCATCGGCACTCTTCTCGGCGATGACCTCAATCTTGTCGAGGTTAGCCATCTTCAGAGTTACGTCGTTGTAAGCCTCGAAATCGTTCTTGCCTACTACCTGGAGAGACAACTGCTCCTTCTGGGCAATGTTCTTCTGGTTGCGAACGGTACGAACACCGGCGATAATCTGCTTCACTGCCTCAATGTCGGCTGCCAACTTCTGCTCCTCGGCTGTAGGTGCAGGAATCTCCAGCTTCTCGCGCATGATGCTCTCGCCATCCTTGCGGTCGTAGATGTGCTGCCACAACTCCTCGGTGATGAATGGCATGAATGGATGCAACATCTTCAGGAGGGCATCGAAGAAACGGAGGGTAGCATCGTAGCTCTTCTGGTCGATAGGCTGACCGTAAGCTGGCTTCACCATCTCCAGGTACCAGGATGAGAACTCATCCCAGAATAGCTTATATACAGTCATCAAAGCCTCAGAGATACGGTAGTCCTTAAACTGCTTCTGCATCTCCTCGTTCACCTCCTTGAGCTTGGCATCAAACCACTTCACGGCGATTTCTGCACTCTTAGGCTGCTCGATATCTGCAGTCTCCCAACCCTTCACGAGGCGGAAGGCATTCCAGATCTTATTGTTGAAGTTACGTCCCTGCTCGCAAAGGCTCTCGTCGAAGAGGATGTCGTTGCCCGCTGGAGCACTGAGCATCATACCCATACGAACACCATCGGCACCAAACTTGTCAATCAGAACCAGTGGGTCTGGTGAGTTACCGAGACTCTTGCTCATCTTGCGGCCGAGCTTATCGCGAACGATACCTGTGAAATATACGTGCTTGAATGGCATCTTGCCACGATACTCGTAGCCAGCCATGATCATACGTGCTACCCAGAAGAAGATGATATCCGGACCAGTTACGAGGTCGGAAGTAGGGTAGTAGTAGTTGATCTCCTCATTGTCAGGATGCTCGATACCATCAAACAGAGAGATAGGCCACAACCATGAAGAGAACCAGGTGTCGAGGCAGTCGCTCTCCTGCTCAAGATCCTCTGCCTTGATGTTGGCATTCTTCTCCTGGGCGAGTTTCAGAGCCTCCTCTGCAGTCTCAGCTACCACGAAATCCTTCTTGCCGGCATTGTCGAAGTAGTAAGCTGGGATGCGGTGACCCCACCAGAGCTGACGGCTGATACACCAGTCCTTGATGTTCTCCAACCAGTGGCGATAGGTGTTCTTATACTTCTTAGGGTAGAACTCGATATCATCGTCCATTACTGGAGGAAGGGCGATGTCGGCAAAGTGCTGCATCTTGAGGAACCACTGTGTAGAGAGCTTTGGCTCGATAGGCACATTGGTACGCTCAGAGAAGCCCACCTTATTATTATAGTCCTCAATCTTCTCCATCAGACCGGTGTTCTGAAGGTCGATGGAAATCTGCTTGCGCACGTCCATGCGGTCCATACCTATATAGAGACCTGCTGCCTCGCTGATGGTACCATTGTCGTTGAAGATGTCGATGGTTTCCAAACCATGCTTCAAACCGAGGGCGTGGTCGTTGATATCGTGAGCTGGAGTTACCTTCAAGCAACCAGTACCGAACTCGATATCTACGTATGTATCCTCGATAACAGGAATCTCGCGGTTTACGAGAGGCACGATAACGTGCTTGCCCTTCAACCAAGTATTCTTCTTATCCTCAGGGTTGATACACATGGCAGAGTCGCCCATGATGGTCTCAGGACGGGTGGTTGCTACTACAGCATAGTATCCCTTCTCATCCTTGTGTATCACGTTCTCCTCATCCACCTGCTGGCAGTCCTGCTCTACTACATAATACTTCAAGTGGTAGAGCTTTGAGTGCTCGTCCTTGTAGATAACCTCTTCGTCAGAGAGCGCAGTCTGAGCCTTAGGGTCCCAGTTAACCATGCGCACGCCACGATAGATGAGACCCTTCTTGTACAGGTCGCAGAATACGTGGATGACGGCACGAGAGCGGGTCTCGTCCATGGTGAATGCTGTGCGGTCCCAATCGCAGCTGGCACCGAGTTTGCGGAGCTGCTTGAGGATGATGCCACCATGCTCGTGAGTCCAGTCCCAAGCATGCTTGAGGAACTCCTCGCGGGTAAGGTCGGTCTTCTTGATGCCCTGCTGAGCGAGGCGGTTTACAACCTTTGCCTCGGTAGCGATACTGGCATGGTCGGTACCTGGTACCCAACATGCGTTCTTGCCCTCCATGCGAGCACGGCGAACGAGAATATCCTGGATAGTATTGTTGAGCATGTGTCCCATGTGGAGCACACCCGTTACGTTTGGTGGAGGGATAACCACTGTATAAGGTTCACGACCATCTGGCTTAGAGCTGAAAAGCTTGTTGTCGAGCCAGTACTGATACCATTTACTTTCCACTGCTTGTGGATCGTATTTACTTGCTAATTCCATTGTTTATATCTAATTTTTATTCTTTTTCTTTCTTTTTCTTTAAAAAACGGTGCAAAGATACTAATTTTTGGGCGAAAAATACTATCTTTGCATCAAAATTATTAATTTTTGCACAAAACGATGGTTAGTAATACAGGAAAAGGACATACGAAAGAAGAAAAACTGGCGGCGTTCAGCCGCTTGCTGGATGTGCAGGACCGTTTGCGCCTGCAGTGCCCATGGGATAAAAAGCAGACATTCGAGAGTCTTCGTCCGAATACGATTGAGGAGACTTTCGAGCTTTGTGACGCCTTGATGAAGCGCGATTACAAAGATATCAAGAAGGAGTTGGGCGATGTGTTGGAGCACGTGATGTTCTATAGCATCATCGGCAGAGAAGACGGCGAGTTCGATATCTGTGATGTTTGCAATCAGGAGGCAGATAAATTGATGTTCCGCCATCCTTTCATCAACTGGAAGGAGGAAGGAAATTGGACGGTTTCGAATCCGGATATGTATATCAACGATGAGGGACAGGTGGTATATAGAGAGTCTGAAGAAGCAGAAACCGGGAAGGCTGGAACTGCCAGCTCGGAAGAAACCTTGGCTCTTGGCGCCAGCAAGCCGAAAACTGCTACTTCTGTTGAGAAAACCTGGGAACAGATCAAGCAGCAGGAGAAGGATGGAAATGAGCGGGTGTTGAGCGGTGTCCCTAATTCTCTTCCGTCTCTTATCAAGGCTTATCGCATTCAGGATAAGGCTAGAAATGTAGGCTTCGACTGGAAAGAAAAAGAAGATGTGTGGGACAAAGTGCAGGAGGAACTGGAAGAACTCAAGGTGGAACTGGCTAAAGGCGACAAAGAGAATTCTACCCGGGAATTGGGCGATTTCATCTTCTCAGTAATCAATGCAGCACGTCTCTATAAACTCAATCCGGATAATGCGCTGGAGAAAACCAACCAGAAGTTTATCCGCCGTTTCAACTACGTAGAAGATCATAGTTTAAAGCAAGGTAAAAACTTGAAAGATATGAGCTTAGAAGAAATGGATAAACTATGGGATGAAGCAAAACTTCAGGAGAAAAAGGATGATAAATAACGGTGAATCAGATAATCTTATCGACTCATCAATATAATAATAAAAACTAAAGTGTTATGAAGAAATTAGTTTATGTAACAATAGCTTTGGTGGCGCTTTTCGCTGTCAACAGTTGTAAGAACAAAAATAATGTTCCTGTTATCAGTGCAGCAGATTCGGTAGAGGTAGAGGATGCAATGAACGATTCTACCATCTATGGTGTATGCGGTGAGGGAACCTCTATGCATAGCCTGGAGCTGATTTCTGATGATGGTGACACCCTTTCGGTGTTTATTGACGATGAGAATCCTGATGTTGTTCAGGGAGGATTGCTGGCTGGCGACCGTATTGCTCTTATCGGTTATAAGGCAGAGGATGGAGAGATGATGGCCCAGAAGATTATCAACCTGACATCCCTCTTGGGTAAATGGACTTCTCTGGATAAGAATTTTGATATCTTGGAAGGTGGAGAGGTGAAGAACAATGTGAAGGCTGAAACTAATCCTTGGACTAGCTGGAAGATACTCAATGGTAAACTTTTGCTGAATAAGGATACTTTTGCCATTGACAAATTAGGTTCTGACAGTCTTATGTTGGAGAATACTCAGGGTATCTTTGTTTTCAAGCGCCAAGAGTAAGGTCATCATGTTGAACCTGTAATTTATGATTTAGTTTTGGAACCATTTAAAGTACATATATTGGGGTGTGGCAGTGCTTTGCCCACCCTTCAGCATAGTGCCTCGGCCCAGATTATTGAGATGCGTGGCAAATGCTTTATGATGGATTGTGGAGAGGGTGCCCAGATGCAGTTCCGTCGCACTCATGTTCACTTTGCTAAGATAAATGCTATCTTTATTTCGCATCTTCATGGTGACCATTGCTTTGGCTTGCTGGGACTTCTTTCTACCTTAGGTATGCTGGGAAGAACGGCTAAGTTAAAGGTATATGCGCCAGAAAGTTACGGAGATTTATTTAAGCTTCAGATTGATTTCTTCATGCAGGGAATGGAATATGAAATCGAATTTGTTCCTGTAGATACCGAGAAGTCGCAAGTAGTATATGAAGATCATTCTGTAACCGTAGAAACCGTTCCTCTGCAGCATCGTGTGCCTTGTTGTGGTTACATCTTCAGAGAGAAACCGACATTGCCTCATATCCGTCGTGATATGATAGATTATTACGAGATTCCTGTAAGCCAGATTAATAACATCAAGAATGGAGCTGACTGGACAACGAAGGAGGGGGATGTAATACCTAATGCCAGATTGGTAATGCCTGCCGCTACTCCCCGCAGTTATGCTTATTGCAGTGATACCCGGTTTGTTCCGGGGTTGGCAGAAAAGGTAAAGGGGGTTACGGTGCTTTATCATGAGAGTACCTATACTTCAGAGAATGAGGACAGGGCTAAACTCTATTATCACAGTACGGCCCGACAGGCTGCAACTATAGCCAGAAATGCGGGTGTAGGCAAACTTCTTCTGGGACATTATAGTGCAAGATATAATAATGAAGAGGTATTGTTGAATGAAGCTAAAGAGGTGTTTACGGAAAGTTATCTTACTCAGGAAGGTAAAGTGTTCTCTATAGAATAATATAGAAATATAAAAAAAGTGCCTTGCGTCAAAAAAAAGTTCATTTTTGATGCAAGGTTTTCTCTTTATATCGTTTAATCTTTAAAAAGGATTTGAAATTGGAATCGGAAAAGAAACTCTTAGACGACATCAATAGCGGCAGTCGGGCAGCCATGCACAGATTGTACGAACGCTATGTGGGGTATGCCATGGCCGTAGCGCTGAGGTATGTCCCTATGCGCGATGATGCTGAAGATGTAGTGCAAGATAGTTTTATAAAAGTCTTTTCCGGCATTTCAAAGTTTGAATATCGGGGTGAGGGCGCTCTTCAGGCTTGGCTCTTGCGGATAGTGACAAATGAAGCTGTCAACTTTGTAAGGCAGCAAAAGCGCTTCACTATCGTGGACGAAGTTCCCGATGATATTGAGGATGAAGAGCCTGAAGTAGAAAGAGTTCCGCCTGCAGAACTGACTAGAATGATAGGAGAATTGCCTGATGGGTACAGACTGGTTCTTAACATGTTTGTTTTTGAACAGAAAAGCCATAAAGAAATTGCACAGCTGTTAGGCATCAAAGAAAGCAGTTCTGCTTCACAATATTTGCGGGCGAAAAAGCTGTTGGGCAAAAAGGTGAAAGATTATCTGAGCCAGGCAGATTGTAGTGATAATAAAGAGTTGAATCATATAAACGAGAAAAGTAATGAGTAACGATTGGACAAATAAACTTCGAAATCAGTTGGCAGATTACCAAGAGCCTGTCAGCCACGACTTGTGGGCTGAGATAGAACAATCGCTTGCTCAGTCTAAAAAGGTTGGTGATGAGGAAACTGATGTAAAAAAGACCCCACAGGCTCGTTATGTTGTCTTGAAAAGATGGTCAGTAGCTGCAGCGATTGCTTTATTGGGAGTAGGAGGCAGTTATGTTTATCTGCATGATGATGAACCGGGACAGGCTAACTTAGCTGTTCAGAGTTCTTTCTCTACAGCATCAGGTTCAAGCAGGACTTCTTCTGCTGTCCGTGCAGAAGCACAATCGGCAGGAAGTGAAAATGCTATCTTGCTTGCTGAAAACAATGCATCTGCACATCAGGTGAATCGCCATTCATCGGGGCGTCAATTGAACCATAGTAAATCTTCTGTCTCTTTCCAGGAGAGGACTGTTGCTGCTGATAATGAAGTAATGCTTGCAGCAGAGGTAGAAATGCCAGAACAGTCTGTTAATGCAGAGGTAAATGGTCGGGAATTATCTGTTTTGCAAAAGCAAAATGAGGATTCAGAAAGACAGATGGCCGTTTCTTCTAATCATGCAACCAAGCCGTTGGAAGCAGATGGTGGGCAGAAGCTTTATGCTGGCAAGGCGCAGGATGGTCATTTTGAACGCAGTTATAAGGACAAGTATGAACAGAACTGGACCATGAACCTGTATGCAGAGAATGTAAGTCTGGGCTCTGGCAGTGATGGAATGTCAAACGGCATGTATGCGTCTTCAGATCCTCTTGCTGGTGGCGGCTTTGCTGATCATGGTGTTTTCCTGGCTGCTGCTTCTCCTTTAAGATGTGCAATACCGAAATATGTTGAAGCGAAACATCATGCTCCTTTGGCTATAGGTGCTCAGGTTGGTATAGGACTTGCGCCTCGTTTGTCTTTGAGTACCGGTGTCGTTTATACGCGTGTTGCTTCTGATTTCAAATCTTATGGTGTTTCAGAATTTGATACACATCAGGTTTTGCATTATGTGGGTGTTCCACTTGGTTTAAACTATGAGGTTTGGAGCACGGGAGGCTTTCATGCGTACGTAATGGCGGGTGGAGAAGCCGATTTCAACGTAAAGAATGATACAAAGGTTTCTGGTCATAAAGAGGACGTGAAGCGTGATGGCGTTCAGTTCTCGGGTAAGGCTTCGCTTGGCGCACAGTATGATGTTACACCACAAGTGGGCTTCTATATTGAGCCAGGTGCAAAATATTATTTTGATAATGGCAGCGAAATAGAAAATACGTTTAAAGATAAGAAGTGGAATTTTAATCTCCAGTTCGGACTTCGTATTAATCTGAAATAGTGTTTGAGTCCAATTATTAATAAATATATGTACGAACTACATTTCATTTTATAACATTACATACGAGAAAAGGAAAGGGCAGTCTGCGTGATGCATGGCTGCCCTTTATTGTTTCCCGTTTTCTTATTTCTTATTCAATAATTTTTCGCTCATATTGAGAGCGGCCTTTCTGCCGTCTCCCATGGCAAGGATTACTGTGGCTCCTCCTCGTACGATATCGCCGCCAGCGTAGATTTCTTCGATAGAACTCTGCATCTGGTCGTTTACGGCAATGGTGTTCTTTCGGCCGAGTTCCAGTCCTTCGATACTCTGTGGAACGAGTGGATTAGGACTTACTCCTACGGCAACAATTACCTGGTCGCATTCCAGCGTGATGGTCTCGCCTGTAGCTTCTGGACGACGACGGCCGCTGGCATCAGGTTCACCAAGCTTCATCACATCGAGAACTACAGCCTTTACTGCGCCCTTATCGTCTGCCTCATATTCTTTAGGATTGTGCAATGTAAAGAAGTTGATTCCTTCTTCCTTGGCATGCTTCACCTCTTCGAGTCGGGCAGGCATTTCTGCCTCCGAACGGCGATATACCAAGGTTACGTCTGCTCCTAGTCGTTTTGCAGTACGGCAACTGTCCATAGCTGTATTTCCGCCGCCTACAACAACCACCTTCTTACCCAAGTTGATAGGGGTGTCGCTATGAGGATTGGCTGCATCCATCAGGTTTACACGGGTAAGATATTCGTTAGAAGACATGATGTTCAAGGCATTCTCTCCAGGAATATTCATGAAGTTTGGCAGACCCGCACCTGAGCCAACGAAGATTCCCTTGAATCCTTGTTTTTCCAGATCTTTTACGGAAATGGTCTTGCCTATGATGCAGTCTGTAATGAACTTTACGCCCATCTTCTGAAGATTCTCAATCTCTACATCTACGATAGCATTAGGCAAACGGAATTCAGGAATACCATATTTCAATACACCGCCAATCTCGTGTAATGCTTCAAAGACGGTAACGTCGAATCCCTTCTTTGCCATATCGCCTGCAAAACTCAATCCGGAAGGTCCTGAACCAACTACAGCTACCTTGATGCCATTAGGTTCATCGCACTTTGGTACAGAGATGTTTCCACTCTGGCGTTCGTAATCGGCAGCAAAACGCTCCAGGTATCCGATAGCTACAGCAGGCTCGTTCATCTTGAGATGTACACACTTGCTTTCACATTGCTTTTCCTGTGGGCAAACTCGTCCGCAAACGGCTGGTAGGGCAGAGGTGTTCTTTAAAACCTTGGCTGCGGCAAGGAACTGGCCTCGCTCAATATTCTTGATGAAGGAAGGAATGTTGATGCTTACCGGACAACCTTCCATACAGGTAGGCTTAGGACAGTCGAGACAGCGCTTGGCTTCGGTCAAAGCCATTTCCTTGGTTAAACCGATATTTACCTCTTCCGTACGGGTTGTGGCACGATAAAGAGGGTCAAGTTCTGGCATCTTTACGCGCTCTATAGCTGTACGCTCTTTTGCTTTCATCGAAGCGCGTAACTCCTTGCGCCACTCAGCGTTACGGTCGGTCAACTCTTCGATGCTCGCATCTGTAGGTTCTACGTCCATGATTACATCCGTAGTTTCTTTCTTCTTTCCTGCGTCTACAGTTGCAAGGTGCTCTTCGAAGTGTTCCATCTCTTCGCGTTCAACATCCTTGAAAGTACCCATGCGCTTGAACATCTCGTCCCAATCTACCTGGGCGCCGTCAAACTCAGGACCGTCGATGCAGACAAACTTGGTCTTGCCACCGATGGTCAGGCGGCAGGCACCGCACATACCGGTTCCATCCACCATGATGGTATTGAGCGAAACGTCTGTGGAAAGATTATATTTCTGGGTCAGGAGACAGCAGAACTTCATCATGATAGGAGGACCGATGGCGAAAACCTTATCGATATGCTCCTGATTGATAAACTTCTCGATTCCTACGGTTACAACACCCTTCTCGCCGTAACTTCCGTCATCGGTCATGATGATGAGTTCATCGCTAGATGCACGCACTTCATCTTCCATAATCACGAGGTCTTTGTTCCTACCCGCAATTACAGAAAGGACCCTGTTTCCTGCGGCTTTCAGTGCCTTGATGATAGGGAGCATAGGAGCTACACCTACGCCACCTCCGGCACAAATGACTGTTCCGAAGTTCTCGATATGTGTAGGATTTCCAAGTGGTCCCACCACATCGTGAATCTCATCGCCTTCATTCAATGCACAGAGTTTGGTAGATGAAAGACCTACCTTCTGCACAACCAGTGTGATTGTTCCTTTCTCAATGTCAGCATCTGCGATGGTCAGTGGCATGCGCTCGCTGTTGTTGTCTACACGGATGATAACAAAGTTACCTGCCTTTCGGCTCTTGGCTATAAGCGGTGCTTCTACATCGAAGCGGAATACTTTCTCTGAGTATTGTACTTTCTTGATAATCTTGTTCATGGGCTATTAAAATTCTTAATGCTGATATATTAATATTTCTGGTTAGCTGTTTAGAGTTTGCTTCATGGTACATAAAAATGCAAAAGGATAACATCGGCTACCTTTGTGGCAGTCGAAGTTATCCTCGTACAATATATGTTATTTTTGTTTTTCGAATGTTTTGTATAATCGAGAAAAACTGAAAGTCTTACCGATACTTCAAATTAATCGAAATTTTTGTCATCAAGCATCTCGAAACCGCAATATGGAACCAATACCTTAGGTACGCGGATTCCTTCTGGGGTCTGATTGTTCTCCAAGATGGTTGCTACGATACGTGGCAAAGCAAGTGCTGAACCATTCAATGTGTGGCAAAGTTCAATCTTCTTGTCATCTGTATGGCGATAGCGGCAGTGGAGACGGTTAGCCTGGTAGCTCTCGAAGTTAGATACTGATGAAACTTCCAACCAGCGACCCTGTGCAGCACTCCATGTCTCGAAGTCGTAGCAGATAGAAGAGGTGAAGCTCATATCACCACCGCAGAGACGGAGGATATGGTATGGCAATTCCAACTTCTTCAAAAGACCTTCAACATGGTCGAGCATCTCGTTCAAACTCTCGTAAGAGTGACCTGGCTTATCGATGCGAACAATCTCTACCTTGTCGAACTGGTGCAGGCGGTTCAAACCGCGAACGTCCTTACCATAGCTACCTGCTTCACGACGGAAACAAGCTGAGTAAGCACAACGCTTGATAGGGAGATCTTTCTCATCGAGAATAACATCGCGGAAGATGTTGGTTACAGGAACCTCAGCAGTAGGGATAAGGAAGAGATTATCCAGATTAGCATGATACATCTGACCTTCCTTGTCTGGCAACTGACCGGTACCACGACCAGAGTCCTCGTTTACTACGTAAGGAGGCTGAATCTCCAGATATCCGCTCTTGCGAGCCTCATCGAGGAAGAATGCCTCAAGCGCACGCTGGAAACGAGCCATCTTGCCGATATATACAGGGAAACCTGCGCCAGTAATCTTAACGCCGAGGTCGAAGTCTACAAGATTATACTTCTTCAAGAGATCCCAATGGCAGAGAGCATCCTCGCCGAGGTTTGGCTTTTCGCCGCCTTCTTTCACAACAACGTTGTCGGCTGCGTCCTTACCTTCAGGAACCTGCTCGCAAGGGATGTTAGGAATTTCGAGCAACTGGTTGGTCATATCGTTCTGTGCTTTCTCCATGATCTCTTCAAGAGCCTTAGCGTCTGCCTTGAGCATAGCTACCTGAGCCTTTGCGCTCTCAGCTTCCTCTTTCTTACCTTCCTTCATAAGGGCACCAATCTGCTTAGCAAACTGGTTAGCCTGCTGCTTGTTGTTATCCAACTTCTGCTGAGCTTCACGACGAATCTTGTCGTACTCCAAAACTTTCTCTACGGCCTCACGAGCATTTGGAAAATGCTTCTTTTCGAGACCCTTAACTACACGTTCAGTTTCCTCACTGATAAGTTTAAGTGTAAGCATAAAATGTCTTTTAATTAAATAATTTACTATTTGTAGGCAAAAGTACAAAAAATATTTGTGATAGCGTAAAAAATTGCTGACTTTTTTACAGGGAAGGGTAGAATTAAAGTTTTTTTTGTGGTTTTACAGGGTTAAGGAGCTTAGAGAAAGGGGGTGTGGTTTAATTCTTGCCTAAAAACTTATATAAACGAAGAAAGCCTGCTCTAGGTATGAGCAGGCTTCTATGTTGTTTGTTTGGAATAGTTTTTTCTAAAACTTTAAAATTTAAGCGTCAGCTTTTTTGGTCTTCTCAGCGTAAACCTCTGGAGAGAGAACAGAAACTGTACTCTTGTCCTTGCGGCCCTTGTGGAAGTAAACGATACCATCTGCCAAAGCATACAATGTATCATCCTTACCCTGAGCTACATTCTCACCTGGGAAGTGCTTGTTACCACGCTGGCGAACGATGATGTTACCTGCGATGATGCTCTGACCACCCCAGATCTTAACGCCTAATCTTTGTGAAGCTGATTCACGGCCGTTCTTAGAACTACCAACACCTTTCTTATGTGCCATTTTCTAATTCCTCCTAATTTTAAGCGATTACAGATTTGATTGATACTTCAGTGAACTGAGCACGATGACCGTTCTTCTTGCGATAGTCCTTGCGGCGCTTCATCTTGAAGACGATTACCTTGTCACCCTTTACGAGTGGGTTCACTACTTCTACTACTACTTTTGCACCCTCTACAGCTGGTGCACCGACAGTGATTGAGCCGTCTTTGTCAACGAGCAAAACCTTGTCGAACTCAACAGTCTGACCTGCCTCAACATCCTTGATGTGATGTACGAAGAGCTTCTTGCCCTCCTCAGCCTTGAACTGCTGACCGTTAATTTCTACAATTGCGTACATTAAATTAATTATATAAACGGGTTTCTTCGGGAGGCGTCCTGCATTGTGCCGGATCTTCTTTGAGCCCCTTCGAACTAAACTTTTCTGTAACATTTGCCCAATCCATGAGCATTCGGGGTGCAAAATTACAAATTATCTTTGATATGAACAAAATGTTGGGGAAATAAAGATTGCTTTTTAGAAAGATTTAACAGAAAAGCCTGTTTTTTATAAGAATACCGATTATTTGCTACCAGATAAGGGACTCGTGAATAGTATAATGTTCTTTATTGGGTTCAATGATGTACTTCCTTAGGCTCAATGATACGTCTCCTCTGGTTCAATGATATACTTCCTCTGGCTCAATGATATGTCTCCTTAGGTTCAAGGATACGACTTCTCTGGTTCAAGAAGATACCTTCGTTAAAGTTATGACTAGTGTCAGCAGCTCTGCTGAGCCTAGTCAGCAGGTCTGCTCACTATAGTCGACAGGTCTGCTGACTGCAGTCAGCAAGTCTTCCGACTCAAGTGATATTACCTTTTAATTGTATACTTTCTTCTTGGGAACAATATATGCTATATGGCTATTTGATGGAGGAGGTGTATAAAAAGAAAAAAGCGATGACCTTCACAGGCTACCGCTCCAAATCTTCAATAGGTATTAGTTTCCATTAAGGTAAAAAGATTGTTTTCAGGATAACTGGCTGCAAAGATACACGATTTTTTTCAAATCACCAAATATTTATTTGATTATTTTTGTTGTGATTCAATTGTGTGGGTGCACAAGGGCATAAATTAACTTATTTTAGTAAGAAAAGCTGCGTAATCGATTGCAATTCTGTTGTTTTTTTGTTCTTGTTTAGATATCTTCAAAAGTATAAAGAGACGAACTTTCGAGACGAGTAGTGAAGTAGAGAAAAATAAAAACAGGTTGGCGTAGAAGCGCCAACCTGTTTATGGAAAATACTATTATCTTATTCTGTTTGTTCGAATCAGGAAAAAAGTGTTACTTCTGCTTCTTGATTTTCTCTACGTAAGCATCAATGACAGCTACTGCTGTGATGTTTACGATATCCTGTACACTACTTTCTGAGTCAGTGAAGTGGATAGGCTTATTCAATCCCATCTGGATAGGGCCGATAATCTCAGCTTCAGGATTCAAACCCTGGAGAAGTTTGTATGCACCATTGGCGCTACTCAAGTTAGGGAACACCAAAGTGTTGACGTCTTTGCCCTTGAGGCGGGAGAATGGGTACTTCTCGTCGCGCAGATCCTTGTTGAGTGCATAGTTTACCTGCATCTCACCATCGATAGCGAGTTCTGGGAACTCCTTCTGCATCTCAGCAACGGCTTTCTTTACCTTAACAGGTGAGCCAATATTGTCTGTACCGAAGTTAGAGTAGCTTAACATGGCCATAACCGGCTCTTCGTTGAAGAACTTCACAGTACCTGCAGACAGCTTGGCAACATCGATCAGCACATCTTCGTCTGGGTGGCGGTTGATGAGCGTATCTGCGATATAATAAATACCCTTCTGGGTGTTAAGGATATGCATGGTACCGAAAGTCTTATATGGCTCACGGATTCCAATTACATCTTTTGCCACCTTAATAGTATTGCTGTACTTTGTGTAAAGACCAGTGATGAATGCGTCAGCATCACCCTGTTCTACCATTGACATACCGAAGTAGTTGCGCTCGTACATTTTATCATAAGCTTCCTCGAAGCTGTAGCCCTCGCGAGCACGCTTCTCTGCCAGATGCTTGGCAAACTTAGCACGGCGGCCCTGTTCGTTATCGGCACGCATATCTACAATCTCAATATCTGAAAGGTCAAGTTTCAAACGGCTAGCAACACGGTTCAAGCGGTCTGGGTTACCCAACAGGATTGGCTGGCAGATACCCTCTTGCTTTGCCTGGACTGCAGCCTTCAGCATAGTTGGGTTGCCACCTTCAGCGAATACTACACGCTGTGGGTGAAGGCGCGCTGTATCGTGGAGCTTGCGGGTCAGTTTGGTCTCCTGACCAAGCAGCTGGCGCAAATCCTGCTTGTACTTCTCCCAGTCTGTGATAGGGGTGCGAGCCACACCACTTTCCATTGCAGCCTTAGCTACGGCAGCAGAAACTTCTGTAATCAAACGTGGATCTACAGGTTTCGGAATGAAGTATTTAGGACCGAATGTAAGGTCGTTAACGTGGTAAACATCGTTTACTACATCAGGAACCGGCTGCTTAGCCAAATCGGCAATTGCATAAACAGCAGCCATCTTCATTTCTTCGTTGATAGCACGGGCGTGAACATCGAGTGCGCCACGGAAGATGTATGGGAAACCGATTACATTGTTAATCTGGTTAGGATAATCTGAACGGCCAGTTGACATCAATACGTCAGGGCGGCTGTCCATAGCGTCCTCGTAGCTGATCTCAGGTACTGGATTGGCAAGAGCGAAAACGATAGGGTTGTCTGCCATAGAGCGAATCATATCCTTGGAGAGCACGTTACCCTTGCTGAGTCCAACGAATACATCGGCGCCTTTCACAGCCTCTTCAAGTGTATGGACATCGCGGCGGTCTGTTGCAAAGAGCTTTTTCTGCTCTGTCAGATTTTCGCGGTCGCTGGTAATGACACCCTTAGAGTCGAGCATAACGATGTTCTTTACCTGTGCACCGAGCGCTACGTAGAGTTTTGTACAGCTGATAGCAGCTGCACCAGCACCATTTACGACAATCTTTACATCGGCAATGTTCTTGCCAGCTACCTCAAGAGCGTTCTTTAAGCCTGCTGCAGAGATGATAGCAGTACCATGCTGGTCATCGTGCATTACAGGGATATCGAGAGTTCTTTTCAGGCGTTCCTCGATGTAGAAACATTGAGGTGCCTTGATGTCCTCCAAGTTGATTCCACCAAATGTAGGAGCGATTTTCTCTACGGTTTCACAGAACTTTTCTGGGTCTTTTTCATCGATTTCGATATCGAAGACATCCACACCACCGTAAATCTTGAAAAGCAATCCCTTACCTTCCATCACTGGCTTTCCGCTCATGGCACCGATATCGCCAAGTCCGAGCACTGCTGTACCATTACTGATAACAGCAACCAGGTTACCCTTGTCAGTATACTTGTATGCATCGTCTGGGTTCTGCTGGATCTCAAGACATGGGAATGCCACGCCAGGAGAATAAGCAAGGCTCAGATCCGTTTGTGTGTGATAAGGTTTTGTTGGCTTAACCTCAATCTTGCCAGGACGGCCAGTCTCGTGATAACTTAAAGCCGCCTCTTTTGTAATTTTTACCATAACAATATATTGGTTTAAAGTTTATTTTTCTTTCATATTCGTGGATTTTTCGCACGAAATTTAAAAGTTTGTGCAAAGGTACAAAAAAACTTAGTAAAAAAGAATGGTTTTTTGATTTTTTTTGTATCTTTGCACAAAAATAGTCTTCAAACAAGTAAAATGGCAGAAATCAATCAATATAGACAAGAACTGAAAGACAGAATCATCTCTTATGCGATGCCTGAATTCTATAAGCGTGGGGTAAAAGCTGTCAAGATGGATGAAATCTCACAGGGACTTCATGTATCTAAGAGAACTGTGTACGAGATTTTTGGTGACAAAGAAGAATTGTTGCTTGCTGGTATGATGCGTCAGCTAGAAGAAAATCGTTCGAAGTTAGAGAATTTCGCCAAGACCCAAGCGAAGAATGTGATAGATATTATCAGCTATGTCTATAAATTGCAGATGGAGCGCAATGGGATGGTGGGCGTTCTTTTTTATGAGGAGGTTCATAAGATGCCTCGTGTAGTGAAATTCTTCCAGGAAAATCATGCTCATGAACGGGAGGAGAGTGTGCGTTTCTTTGAGGCTGGTGTCAAGGAGGGGCTTTTCCGTAAGGATGTAGACTTCAATGTTGTTATGGACATAGGACATGTGATGATGGAGGAAATCATGCATCATCAGCTCTATCGTGTTCATTCGATGCAGGAGATATACGACAATTATATTTTGTGCCTGATTCGTGGATTCTGTACAGAGCGCGGCTTGGAGCAGCTTGACCGTGCTTTGAAAGAGTAGAGGCGTTGGCTTTAATATACAAAATGTACTTTTTGAGCGTATGTGTAATTACGCTTAAAAAAGAGAAAGAGGTTTCGGAGATGCTTTATATAGGCTCACGGAACCTCTTTTCCTTAATCCTTGTATAGCCAGTGGAGGAGCAGGTTTATAACTTTAGGATAGAAGCGGAACCAGCGAAACTTGGTAACAGGTTTGCCTCCGAAACCGAGAATGAATTCACGGTAGAGATTACTCTTAAGCGGAAGTCCTGCGTCCATAAAGTGGAGGTGTTGGGCATCCTGCTCCTGTGCATCAGAGAGTGCTTGCCAGATGGTCATTGTGTCCGGATGCAGATGGATGTAAGTCTTTCTCTTGAATGCAGAAAACCAAAGAAAGGCATTGCCTTGGTTGTAGATGCAGGTATAGCCGCCAATCACTTTGTCCTTATAGGTGATGATGACGTTTCTGGCATTACTACTTGTACTCAGTTTCTGAAAGAATGTTTCGTCAGGAACATAACGGCGAAGTTTCAGCCGATAATAATTTTTGAGCAACTGGTGATAACGATGGATGTCTTCGGGTGACGTTGCCTCTCTACAACTTATTCCCTTTTTCTTCATTTTTTCAATCATAGCAATTTGTTTGTCTGAGAGTCGCTCTTGGGGAAGTTTGCTGTGTAGGGAGTTATGTATCTCTTGCCAGGCAATAGGTACATAGCCCAATTTTCTGAATTCCCGGTAACCCAGCATCTTTTTGCTCATTCGGGAGAACTCGATGTAAAAGCAGAGTCGTTTGTGTAAGTGGATAGTTAGGCTGCGGAGTAACAATGGGAAAATAGCATTCTGTTCAGCATCGGGTGCATAAAGTCCCTCTCCATACGCGTGCGCGTGCGTATATAAATAAGGTGGAAATAAAGATTTGCGGTAATAGAGGATGACGAGCATTTGTCCTACCACCTTGTTCTCCTGTGTGGCGACAGCCATAAAAGGGGTTATGCCGGGTGTTTTTTCAAGAATCTGAAAAAGCTCCAAGCTATGAAAAAAGTCGCCTTCCAATAAATGCGGCATTTCTTCCAGTTTACCATATATTTCTACTTCATATTTTCTCACGAAGGCAAAAATAATAAATTTATCATAAAAAAGCAAGAAAAAGGGCTCCTCTATCGTTATTTTTTAGTATTTTTGCATAAAAAGTAGAACTTTAAACAAAATTACGTATGAAAATAGTGTTTATTGGGGCAGGTAATCTTGCTACCAATCTTGCGCTCGAAATATCGCAATCAGAACATCAGATTGTGCAAGTTTTCAGTAGAACTTGGGAGTCGGCCTCTCTATTGGCTGAGAAGGTGAATTGTGAGCCTGTCAATGAGATGAGTAAGGTGGTCTGTGATGCAGATTTGTACATAGTTTCAGTGAAGGATGATGCGCTTGAAATGCTTATTCCGGAACTGTGCAAAGGAAGAGAAGATAAGATGTTTGTTCATACAGCTGGTTCCATGCCGATGGATGTTTTCAAAGATTATGCCCGTCATTATGGCGTATTTTATCCGATGCAGACATTTACGAAAGATAAAAAGGTAGCATTCGAAAATATTCCTATTTTCATTGAGGGATGTGGTGCTTTCGAAACTTCTTTCCTGAAGAGGTTGGCAGAACAGATTTCTCGTAGTGTCTATGAATTGGATTCTGATAATCGTAAGTATCTGCACCTGTCAGCTGTTTTTGCTTGTAATTTTGCGAATCATTGCGTAGCTATAGGCCAGCAGATTCTCGAAAATCATCACATTCCTGGCAGTGTTCTCCGTCCTCTGGTTATGGAAACTATGGACAAGGCTTCTTCGCATTCGGCAGCTGAAGTGCAGACAGGACCGGCTATTCGTGATGATCGGAACGTAATGGAGAAACAAATGCAACTCCTTGAAAAACAGCCAGAACTACAGCAGATTTATGAAATGATGAGCAAAAGCATATTCAAGATCAAGAGATAAAACTGTTATCGGTTTAAGTTTGCAGTTAGGATTTTTCAGTACTAAAAACAGAAATAATTATGATTAATTACGATTTAAATAAGATAAAAGCAATCATCTTTGATGTTGATGGAGTACTGTCAAGACAGACCATCACGCTTTCCAGTGCCGGCGAACCTTTGCGTACTGTTAATATCAAAGATGGCTATGCCATTCAGCTGGCTCAGAAGAAAGGTGTTCGTATCGTAATTCTGACAGGCGGTAATTCTCATGCCATACAGGTACGCTATGAAAATCTTGGTGTAGAGGATATCTTCATGGGGTGTTCTGTAAAGATAAAGACTTATGAGGAGTTCAAGCAGAAATATTCAATTACAGATGAGGAAATAATATATGTAGGTGATGATATTCCTGATTATGAGATAATGCGTCGTTGCGGATGTCCATGTTGTCCAGCAGATGCATGCTCCGATATTAAAGGAATTTCTACTTATATCTCGGCTTGTAACGGAGGTGATGGTGTGGGACGTGATGTCGTAGAACAGGTGCTGAGAGCCAAGGGTTTATGGCTTTCAGATGCTAAGGCGTTTGGCTGGTAGAATTTAGTTAATAGTTGAATGTTGATAGTTTATAGTAGAAAGTTTGCAACTGAATTTTAATCATAAAGTTCAAAGTAATAAGGTTTAAAATAGATGAATTATAAGATTATTTTGGCGAGTAATTCGCCTCGTCGCAAGGAACTTCTGGCAGGTTTGGATATTCCTTTTGAGGTGAAGGTGATTAGTGGTATTGATGAAAGTTATCCTGCTGACCTCGATGCTTATCAGGTGGCAGAATTCATCTGCAAGAAAAAGGCTGAGGCTTACCGTCCGCTTTTGAACGGAAATAATAGTGTTGAAGAGTTGGACGAGTCAGAAACTTTGATTCTTACAGCAGATACGGTTGTGATAGCGCCAACAGCTGGCGAACAGAATGACCAGGAAGGAAAGGGAGTCATTCTCGGGAAGCCTCGTGATGCAGAAGATGCCAGACGAATGCTGAAGATGTTGAGCGGAAAGACGCATCATGTAGTTACAGGTGTTTGTCTTACTACCCAGCATAAGCAGCGTTCCTTTTCAGTAACAACAGAAGTGACGTTCAAACCGCTTTCTGATGATGAAATCAGTTATTATATAAATCATTATCAGCCGTTTGACAAAGCTGGCGCCTATGGTATTCAGGAATGGATTGGCTACATAGGTTGTACGGGGTTGAAGGGGAGTTATTTTAATGTGATGGGGCTTCCGGTTCAGCGTATCTATGAGGAATTGAGGCGAATTTAGATTTTTTAAAATTAAATATTGTTCTATGTCGTAGATAATGAGTATCTTTGTGCGTTTTATGTAACTAACAAGGATTATGAGTGAAGAAATTTTAGCAAAAGCTCATGAGGTTTTGGACAATTATATGGAGAGCAATCATCACCGGCGCACTCCGGAGCGTTCCACTATCCTCGACACCATTTATTCTATGGGAGAGCATTTCTCGATAGAAGATTTGGGCAGAGAGCTACTGAAAAAGAATTTTCGCGTTAGCAGGGCTACGCTTTATAACACATTGCATCTGTTCCTGGAACTGAGGCTTGTGGTAAAGCACAGTCTGGCAGACGGCACCAAGTATGAGGCCAGTTATAGCGAGGACAATCATGTGCATCAGGTTTGCACGATTTGTGGCAAGGTAACCGAAATTGTAGCACCGCAGGTTACGGCTGCTGTGAAGGATATCAGGATGCAGCGCTTTCGTAAAGATGCTTATGCTCTTTACATCTATGGCGTATGCAGTGGTTGCCAGAGCAAGATGACTCGTAAACGCAAAAAAGAATAAGTATCAAGATAAAAAGATAAAAAATGAACACAGGTAAAGTAGATGTCCTGCTGGGTTTGCAGTGGGGCGATGAAGGTAAAGGTAAGGTGGTTGACGTGTTGACCCCTAAGTATGATGTCATTGCTCGTTTCCAGGGTGGTCCTAATGCAGGACATACATTGGAGTTTGAGGGCGAGAAGTATGTGCTTCGCTCTATCCCTTCTGGTATTTTCCAGGGTGGTAAGGTGAATATCATCGGCAATGGCGTGGTTTTGGCTCCAGACCTCTTTATGGGTGAGGCTAAGGATCTTGAGAAGAGCGGTCATGATTTGAAGAGCCGTCTCTACATCTCTAAGAAGGCACATCTCATCATGCCTACTCACCGTGTACTCGATGCTGCTATCGAGGCTTCTAAGGGAAAGAACAAGGTAGGTACTACTGGTAAGGGTATCGGTCCTACTTATACTGACAAGGTTAGCCGTACCGGTCTTCGCGTAGGCGATATCCTTGACAATTTCGAGGAGAAGTATGCTGCTCACAAGGCTGCTCATCTCAAAACCATCGCAAGTCTCGGTTATACCGACTTCGATATTACAGAGGTTGAGAAGACCTGGATGGAGGGCATCGAATACTTGAAGCAGTTTAAACTTATTGATAGCGAGGTAGAAATCAATAAGGTGCTCCGTTCTGGCAAGGATATCCTCTGCGAGGGTGCTCAGGGTACTATGCTCGATGTTGATTTCGGTTCTTATCCATTCGTTACTTCTTCTAATACCATCTGTGCAGGTGCTTGCACCGGTTTAGGTGTCGGTCCTAACCGTATCGGCAATGTTTATGGTATCATGAAGGCTTACTGTACACGTGTTGGTGCAGGTCCATTCCCTACAGAGCTCTTCGATGAGACAGGTGCTAAGATCCGTGAACTCGGTCATGAGTATGGTGCTGTTACCGGTCGTGAGCGTCGTTGTGGCTGGTGCGACCTCGTACAGCTCAAGTATTCTGTCATGGTGGACGGTGTTACTGAGCTTATCATGATGAAGAGTGATGTGCTCGATGGCTTCGATACCGTTAAGGCTTGCGTGGCATATAAGTTGAAGGATGGTTCTGTTACAACAGATTTCCCATACGAAATCGATGATGTTGAACCAGTTTACAAGGAGTTCAAGGGCTGGAAGACAGATATGACTAAGTTCACATCTGAAGATCAGTTCCCACAGGAGTTCAAGGATTATATTGCTTTCATAGAAGAGTTCCTTGAGACTAAGATCGGTATCATTTCTATCGGTCCAGACCGTGCTCAGACTATTGTACGCAAGTAAATTATATAGTGTTTAATGTTTAGTGTTTAATGTTTACTTTGAGGGGTTTACATGGCGCTAGACATTAAACATTTAACATTCATATTAAACATTAATAAATGGCTCAGAAACCAAGTATACCAAAGGGCACGAGAGATTTTGGTCCTGTTGAGATGGCGAAACGCAACTACATCTTCAACACCATCAAGGAAGTGTATGCTCTTTATGGATTCCAGCAGATTGAAACCCCTGCCATGGAAACCCTTCAGACTTTGATGGGCAAGTATGGTGAAGAGGGTGATAAGCTGCTTTTTAAGATATTGAATTCAGGCGACTATATGAATAAGGTGAGCGATGAGGATATTCATTCTCTCGGATCACTTAAATTAGCAGCGAAACTTTGTGAGAAGGGTCTTCGTTATGACCTGACTGTTCCTTTCGCACGTTACGTTGTGCAGCACCGCGAGGAGTTGCAGATGCCTTTCAAACGTTATCAGATTCAGCCAGTATGGCGTGCAGACCGCCCTCAGAAAGGACGTTACCGTGAGTTCTATCAGTGTGATGCTGATGTGGTTGGCTCTGATTCTCTCCTGAACGAGGTCGAATTGATGCAGATTGTTGATACCGTGTTCACCAAGTTTGGTGTTCGTGTATGCATCAAGATTAATAACCGCAAGATTCTTACCGGTATTGCAGAGGTTATCGGCGAGGCTGAGAAGATTGTAGATATCACAGTAGCCATCGATAAGCTTGATAAAATCGGACTTGACAATGTAAACGAAGAGTTGCGCAGTGACGGCATTTCTGAAGATGCCATTGAGAAGTTGCAGCCAATCATCTCATTGTCAGGAACTAATGATGAGAAACTTGAAGTGATAGCGAAGGTTCTCGAAGGTTCAGAAGTTGGTTTAAAGGGTGTAGAGGAAACCAAGTTTATCCTCGATACCTTGAAGACTCTTGGCTTGAACAACGAGATAGAACTGGATCTCACTCTGGCTCGTGGCTTGAACTATTATACAGGTGCAATCTTCGAGGTGAAAGCGCTTGATACTCCAATGGGAAGTATTACAGGTGGTGGTCGTTACGACAACCTCACCGGCATTTTCGGTTTGCCAGGTTTGAGCGGTGTTGGTATCAGTTTTGGTGCTGACCGTATTTATGATGTGTTAGGTGCGCTCGACCTTTATCCGAAGGAGGCAGTAAATGCTACTCAGATACTGTTTATCAACTTCGGTGAAAAGGAGACAGCTTACTGCCTGCCTATAGTAAGTGCAGCTCGTGCAGCCGGTATCCGTACCGAAATCTTCCCTGATAAGGCGAAGATGAAGAAGCAGATGAGCTATGCCAATGCCAAGAATATTCCGTTTGTGGTGCTTGCAGGTGAGAATGAGATGGCTCAGGGCAAGGTTACGCTTAAGAATATGGAAACTGGCGAACAAACCTTGGTTACTGCCGAGGAATTGATAGCCAAAGTAAATAAATAATACTCTCTTTCTCGTCCTCTCGTGCTTGTATATGTGAATATGCAGTGCGGCAGGGCGAGAGCTTTTTATGTGTTAGCGTGTATGCCTAACTATAATTTTAGTAACTTCTAAAAACTACAGACAAATGAAAAAAATAAAAGCTATTTTATGTGTATTCATACTGGCGTTGCTGATGACATCCAGCACAAAGACAACAACGATTTTTGTAATAGGTGATTCTACTGCTGCCGAGAAAGGTGGTTTTAGAAATAATCCAGAGCGAGGATGGGGGATGGTATTGCAAGGCTTTTTTGATGACAAGGTGATTGTTGACAATCATGCTGTTAATGGTCGTTCTTCTTTGAGCTTTATCAATGAAGGAAGATGGAAAAAGGTTTTGGATAGAATAAAGCCAGGTGATTATGTGTTTATCCAGTTTGGGCATAACGATGAGAAGTCAATGCCTGACCGTCATACTGATCCGGGATCTACTTTTGATGCAAACCTTGTCAGGTTTGTAAATGAGACCCGTGCCAAGGGTGGCATTCCTGTATTATTCAATGCGGTGGTTCGTCGCTGCTATTATTCTGCAGAATTGAAGAATGATGATGACGAGAAGCTTCGCAATAAAGTATATGATGGAAAGGAACAGATTAATAGCGATACGCTTATCGACACCCACGGAGCTTATGTGATAGCTCCCCGCAATGTAGCAAAGCAGCTGAATGTTCCGTTTGTTGATGCTACCAAGATTACCCACGATATAGAAACGGGCATGGGTATTGAAGGCAGCCGCAAATTACATATGTGGTTTATGCCTGGCGAGAATCCGCAGGTTCCTAAGGGTAAGAAAGATAATACCCATTATAATGTATATGGTGCACGTGTGGTTGCCGGTGCGCTTGCTGATGCTGTAGCTGAGCAGGTGCCAGCGCTGAAGTCTCATGTCTGCCATTATGATTATGTAGTTTCTGCAGAAGGTCGAGGCAATTTCATGGATTTGCAGAAGGCTGTAGATGCGGTTCCTGTAGGCAAGAAGGCTGTTATCCGTATTTTGGGTGGTGAATGGAAGAAGCCAATCATCGCAAAAGGCAAGAAGATTAAGTTTGTCAAGTCATTTGGTGCTAAAATCAAATAGTAACAGGCTTTTTTAAAACTCCCGATATCTTTGAAATTACATGGCGATGTAGAAGTCTGTGCGTCGTGACATAGAACAAAATGCATCGCCATGTAGTAAACCTATACATAAAAGGGGTACTTTCACAAGCACCCCTTTTCATATTATACAAAAACATTATGAATTATTTCTATTAGCGAACAAGATTTTAATTTCTATCTTTGTCTCAATTATCTAAAAGTTTCAAACGTTCACCAGAATTGCTTTTGGCAAGGGGCAATTCCTACTCGTAGGATAACCTCAGTTCTGATGTTTATCATTTACGGTTGCAAAGGTACGAAGATTTTTATAATTGTGCAATACCTAAAAATGGGGGTTTTGACGAATACCTAGAAATGAGGAATGAAAATGGGGGAGAGTAGATATGAAAAAAGGAAGTCCTTATTGAAGAACTTCCTTTTTTATGAGGTGTCTAGCGGAGTCGACGCGCTCTACACGGTTTTGCAGACCGTTACCTAACCGCTCGGTTAAGACACCTTGTGTAGAACAATCATTTCTGATTTGCGAGTGCAAAGGTACTACTTTTTATTGGTTCTACCAAATTTTTATGCAACTTTTTTAATTAAAACAATCACTTTCTTTGTATCTTGCTCATAATGAACGAGTTCTGAAATGCTTTAATTTTTGTCTGGTTTCCTCGCTGCATGACTGTAAAAGTAGTTTTAGCAGCTCTTTTATGAGAGCTACTCTTGTTCTTTCCGCTGAGTAGCCTCTTTCTTTTTATTCTTTTGGCATTTCTCAACGAACGGGCAACCTGAACATTGATAGTTTTTACACTCTCGTGCTTGTTTGATGGAGCGGTAGATACAAATGGCGGCATACGTGATGCATGCCGCCAATATGATTGCTATGATGATATACTGTATCATAAGCATAGGTAAATTAACATAATACTAACCTACGGCGTTATAACCATTGGTTGAGTTTTTGCGCATGATGTCGCGGATGTTCATCTCCTTGAAACCCTCTGCGCGTTTCTGCTCTTCAAGTTCTTTCTCTTCCTCGATGTCCTTTTCTGAACGGGTGAAAGTGAAAGCCTTGTACTTAAATTCTGCAATCGCCCAACCTACGAGGCCCACAGCGATTAATGCAATAAATCCAATTAATGCGTTCATTTCTCTTTATATTATAATAATGTATAAACTGAATTAATAATCATCGTCGGCTACGTCTTCTGCATCATCAAGACCGAGGTTCTCCGGGTCTTCGAAGGTAGTACGGTAGCTTTCCTCAGTAAGCTTGTCGTCATCGAATGCATCGTCATCCTCATCTGGATCGTTGTAGTGATCCTCGATTTCTGGTGCATCCTCGTCTTCATCCTCGTCTGGGTCGAGCAGGTCGTCGTTGCGTTTCAAATCATTCTCATCTTCGAATCTCATGCGAACCTTTTCTACCTTTGGCTTCTCCTTGGCAAAGATAGCTTCTACCCAAGAACCTTTTGGTACTACGAGCACCTCGTAGTCATCAGCGAGCTTTTTCTCGTACAGACCTCCTGGCTTTTTCAGGCGGTCAGCAGGGAGAGTAGTTGTGCTGATGTCGAAATTACTTTCGATGA
>ERZ780125.56-NODE-56-length-56837-cov-7.36883_pt1 | contig 56837 bp, 56 predicted proteins | sample MGYA00433082_ERZ780125 | MGnify/ENA primary metagenome ERZ780125 (study PRJEB29588, sample SAMEA1970465) | human gut metagenome | biome: human gut; feature: human-associated habitat; material: faeces | place: Denmark | collected 2008/2010 ... | reverse complement strand
TCTTTGCCTGTTGATAGATTTCTATGTAAGCAATGTCAGCTTCTAACTTCTGACCTTTATAAATAACAAAATTCTTCTTATCTTTATCCGTAATGAAGTTGTCTGCTAAGATAGTCACATCTTTTTGAATGGAATCTACTTTTTTCTCCATTCGATCCTGTCTCTCCGTTATCGTTCCAACCTTAGCTGTTAAAAGATCCATTTCATTTCTAGTAACAAACTGCTGATTTTGACTAATATAGTGACGCATCTCCCTAAAAGTGCGCATTATAAATATACTCTGCTGTTCTGCCAATTCTCCTCGAAGAACTGCCGCAAGCATATAAATTCCTTGTTCTGTAAATGCGTATGGTAGCTTTCTACGACCTCCTTCTTGCCCTTCAAAATAATTTATATTCCGTGAAGTCACAAATTGTGATTTCACCAATTCCACTTCTTCTTTAGTTAGTTGAAACATAAAATCTTCTGGAAATCTTGTCAAATTACGTTTTACTTGTTGATTTAAATTTTTAACTTGATAACCATAAATTTCTGCCAAATCCTGATCCAACATTACTTGCTGTCCACGAAGTATGTACACCTTACTCCGAATAGCATCTGTAGTAATCAATTCTTTTGTTCCTTCCATTATTCCTCCACAATGCTTTCCATCTGCTCCAGTTTCTGCAATACCTTCATATACGCCATCAATCTTTTATACTGATCGTCTCCAAGGCTATGAATCTGCTTTAATATCTTAATATCCGACCTGGTAACTTCATAATCCATATCTGCATCTTTATACTCCGGATCAATTCCTTTACCCGTTAAAAGCTGTTCCGGTGTAATATCCAATGCGTCACATATGGATAACAAACAGTCTGCTTTTGGATTCGTCTTTTTCTTTTTCCAGTCACTGATGTTGCTTGTTGCAATCCCGGTTCTTCTCGACAGTTCCAACTGACTCATGTTCTTCTGCTCCATTATGTAAAAAATTCTTTCACTGATAATCATGTGTGTTCCTCCGTTATGTTTTATATCCGTATTTATCAATTTCGTTTCCGTCTATACGGTTATTCTATCATCCCGCAGCATTTTTTTCAATAGGAATGATAATACTTCTGAATTTCTCAATATTTTCCGTTATGTATAATTCCATGTACAACTGTTTCATTCTCTTCATGCGAAGATAACAATCCGGATTCGGTAATTGATTCAATTCCATTGCGTCTGCATACTTTGCAACCATTTCCCCAATGAATTTCGCCAAATCACTCCATGCATTTCTTTCTCTTATAACCACTTTATTTTTAATCATAAATGAAATCCTTTCTTTTTTGCTCATTGGCTAGCAGTGCCCCGGTATATACCCGGCGCATTTTTGCTTGTTGGGGAGGTCTCCGTTCCACTCTGGTCCGCGCAGAGCAGACGTCCACCGGACGTCTTGCGCCCCCAATCCCCTTGAACTGCGGATAAACCGCCGAGCCACGCTAACGCTTTTTATCAATTCACTTTCTCTTCTTTGAATCGTCCTCATATAGATGAATAACTGCTTCAAGTGCCTTTTTCAAAAGTTCTGTTTGCTCATTATTCATTTTTTTTATTTCTGCAATATCCTCTTCATACAGCTTTCCTGTTTCATTTGCTTTCCTGGCATACTGATTGAGATTATTACTAATCCTTGTATCTTCATAATTTTCATGCTCTATGATTCCATTCTTAGCTTTGACCTGTGCAATACATGCAAGCAGCTCTGTGTTTCCAGGATCAAGCTTTAATAACTTATCTACATCCTTTAACTGTTGCTGCGTACTTTTAATTTGTCCATTGACTCCCTTTAGGGCAGTCTGTAATTTGGTGGTATCTCCGCCAATCTCGACAGTAATACCCATGATTCTGTTAGCCATGGCCGATACCTCGTTCCGTAAAAATGGGCATAAAAAAAGCCCAGATTTCTCCAAGCATGAAAAAAGCACCAACCATTTTTGATTGATGCTTTCAAATTATTTTGTTTTTGTAAATCTTTTTAATTGCGTATCCACATCTCGTCCACCGTACATAACACGGATAATCGTAACCACTTGTGTATCATCATCCGGAATATATAGAACAAGATAATTGTCTACTGGCGCTACGCGCAGCCCTCGACTTTTCCATGGTTCCAATTCATATTGTCGATATCTCTTTGGCATATGATCAAGATCCATAATACATGCTTCAAGCCTATCAAGCTGACCACTTGCATTTTCTGGTACCTGCAGTTCAAAAGCAATGTATTCGAAGATTCCACGAAGGTCTATCTCGGCCTGATCTGAAATCACGATATCATAAATCATAAATTGTAATCTTTGCGAATATCAACAAAAACAGATTTTGCTGTTCTTGTACGGCCAGCCTGCATATCCGCATATCCTTTCTCTAGTTCTGCATTCATCTGTGCTTCTGATAATGCACTAACGTCTACAGGACGAGCGGATGGCATTTTCACTTCAAAAGGAAGTCCTCTTTGAAGAATAATTTGTTTGTAAAACATATTTATTGCATTGGATGCAGGAATTCCTAATGCTGCTAAGATTCCTTCTGCCTGTTCTTTTACATCAGGCTCAATGCGCGCGTATAAATTTGCTGATTTTGTTGCCATAGTAAACACTCCTTTCGAGTTTTCTAACTATATTATATCCATTTGTCCGGACAAAGGCAATACAAAATCAATATTTTATAAATTGTTATGTTATGTTCAAACTCAACCCATGCAATCCCTACAAACAGTGCAAGTATAAAAATAACAGTTTGAAGCACAACATTATCCATTTTTTCAATAAAAAATACGAAAACTGATAGTGTAATAAAAAGCACACAACCAGAATTTGTACAATGGCACCCTCTAAATATTTTGTTCCTTTTTTCTTTCATTATCATAAACTTTTTTAGAGTAAATCACTGCTAATACTGATGCCACTATAATATATAATAGTAAAAAAATTGTACTTATTATTCCGTTCGCAAAAGCAGATGTAACAACAGTTAATCCTCCTGCAATGATAATACATATTGCCCCAAATCGATTACTTTTTCTCCAGGTATTATCATTAAATATGCTCCAGCTTGTCCTTAACCCTATTACTGCATTTTTCTTTGATTTAGTCATATAATTTCCAAGTACAATGAGCATAATCCCACATAAGATACAAGAAACTTTTGCAATATCAATTGTTGCCTTCGAGCCATTAACAATAGCTTGTTGAAAAGAAGCATAGAGAATAAAATAATGCAAAACCCCAAACATAATCGCCTGGGAAATGCCAACTATAGACAACAATTTCGCAGATGTTCTTGCTTCCATCTGTTCTTTTTCATTTTGGGACTTAACAGCCTTTTTCTCATATATGCAAATCAATATGTTCCAAAATAATGTAATAAGTAAAATGATAATAGGAAATATAAAACTTTCCATTTTACTTCCCCATCTGTCAGTATTTCCTGCCAAATCATGGTGCATAGGAATTGTATCAGGCATAAACTGAAGAACAATACTTGTAACAATCATTGGAATTGCGGCGAATATCCACATTGCTCTCTTACTTTTCATCTTCCTTACCTCCAGACTGATTAACCCATAAAATACTGATTGAACAATCTCTTTTTTCTTGTCGCTGGCAGCCTCCTTATTGACCTATGCCATAAATCGGATATGAGTTCCAGGCATCTGCTTTGCACGGTCAGATACAATCACCTTATATGTTTCATTACCTGCCATAGACTACACCTCTTCGATTATGTCATCAAGGTATGCATCTAATTCATCCACCGTTGTTCCGGTTCTGCCTGCCATTCTGTCTTCTTCTACTGCAAGCAGTTCTTCACGGAGTTTTAGCATTTTCTCTCTTCTGTTATATGTTTCGATATCCATGACTACTAGACCCCCTTCTCCATTTTTTCACATTTTAATTTTAAAGATAAAAAATTCTTCATCCTGCAATGCTTTATATTCTATATTGTAATTATTCAGGATATTGCTTACAATATACAAGCCTAATCCATTACTATTTTCCTTATTTAAATCAAATTTTACATCAAATATTTTATCCATATCCTTAATTTTATTGTTACCGTATGTATTCTCTATATATAACCAATCATTAGCTATCCCAATATTAATTACACCATTTACATCGGTATATTTTATCGCATTACTAATCAAATTAGATAAAATAATCTTTAATGCTGTTTTTCCTATATAAATATTCTCATCTGATATGTAATTATTGACCGTTATTTTCTTTTGATTTGCTAATATTTCGTATTTTTCTAATATATCTTCTAATGTATCATTTATTTTCAAATATTCTTCATCATTATTCAAGTTTTCTATAGAATGAACTGATAATATTTGAGAAATGTTTTTGGTCAAGCTATCAACGATTTCAATACATTCATTAATATAAGTATCTCTATCTTTATATTTTCCAATATTGTATTTCATATTTTCCAGTATTATTTTAAGACTGGCAAGAGGAGTTTTAAGTTCATGGGATGCACCTTTAAAAAAGTCATATTTTAACTTTTCTAATTTTAAAATTTCTTTATTTTTAAATTCCAAATTGTCAATCGTTATTAATAAAGTAGAATACAAATCATTAATTTGTTGTTTTAGTTCGCCAACTTCATCATTAGAGCTAACTTTTAATCGCGTTTCTTTATCAAGTTTCTTCATTTTATCAGTAACAATTTTTATTTCCTGTATATTATTTTTTATTAATTTTGCATAAATTAAAGAAATAATAGCAGAAAAGGAAATTGATATTAATAAAGAATATGGTAAAAATTTAACGCTTAAATTTTTCGCATCTTTTTGCATATCAGCTGTAGAAACAAATTGTAAATTTATTTTTTTACCATCATTAAGCTTTATTTCTCTTTCTTCAATTATCAAAGAATTACTATCGCTTTCTAAATTAACATTTATATCATCTTTGATTTGTATTTCATTTTTATTATTTTTTTCTTTTATAAATGCTTTTATTTCACTGCTCTTCGAATAAAGCTCCAAAGTTTGTTCTATATATTTCATTTCTTTTCCATTCATATTACCAGAAATTTCATCTGCAATATTATGGATCTTTTCTTTTCTCGTCTCCAAATATGTTTTAGGGAAGATAAAATAAACTAATAAATGGACTAATATAATTATTATTCCAAGAACAGAAAATATTTGTATGAACATTTTGGGAAATATCTTTAATTTTTTCATTTTATCTCCAATTTGTATCCTACATTTCTTATAGTAGTTATACAGTCTAATTGTAATTTTTTTCTAAGTTCTTTTATGTATACATCTATTACTCGATCATAAGGAGCTTCTTCGCTATCTTTCCATACATAATCAATAATTTGCATTCTTGTTAACACTTGTCCATTATTATCCAATAAACATTTTAATACTTCTAGTTCTTTTGCATTTACATCTATCTCTTCTCCATTTATTTTAGCTGTATAGCTATTAAAATTAACTGATAGATTCTTATATTCAAACATCTCTAAATGTCCATAATTCTTCTTAATTAAGGAATCTATTCTGGCCTTTAAGACCGGCAATGAAAATGGCTTTTCCATATATCCATCTACCAAATTAGTAAATGCGTCAATTTTATATTCTTCATCACTAAATGCAGTCAGGATTAGAATTGGTAAAAAGCTTTTCTTTCTAATTTCTTTCAACACTTCTAAACCATTAATAAAAGGTATTTGAATATCTAAGATAACCAGATTTATATCGCTATTAAATTTTGACAATGCTTCTCTTCCATCTTTAGCCTGAATAACAGTATATCCAAATTCTGAAAGATATTCACTTATTCCCTCTCTTATCATATTATCATCTTCAACAGTTAATATATTCATGTATACCTCCACTTAAACCTATTCGCTTATATTGTACAGCATATTATTGGGTATTTAAAAGCAAAAAATTTTTGGTGCTTTTTTGCACCAAAAATTTTATTTATTGTCGATTAATAATTCTTTTGGATTTCTTCTTAATGTATTGAATGAAGAAATAATCAAAGATACAAGAAGTACTAAACTCATAAATATAACTACATAAACTATGAATTTAGGTAATACATTTATATCTAAACTTGATAATGTCTTGTTAAATCCTTCAGCTTCTGCCCCACCACCTAATTGGCTGGATGCGGATTGTCTACCTATTTGTTTTGCTATATTGCCAGTAACCTTGTTCAATATATTATTTCCAAGCTTTTCAGCTGTATATTGAGCTAAGAAATAAGAACCAGCATATGCGGGGATTGATATAAATACCATCTCAAATAGGAATTGACCAAAAATTTCTAATTTTGATTTACCTAATGATAGTAATACTGCTATTTCCTTCTTTCTGGCATTCATCCATAATAATAGTAATAATGAAACTACAACTCCTGCAAATATTAATGAGCCAGCAAATAATTTGTTTGAAATTGAGTAGATACCTGATATAGATTGTTGTAATGCAGGGTAATTTGATGAACTTTTAATCAGATTATATGCTCTCCAATTTATATCTAATTTCTTAATATCTTTTATTACACTATCAAGATTCTTATCACCTTTTACAAAGAATGTTGCATCCTGGTATACAGCTGTATCTTCTGTATTACCATAAACTTTAGCAGCTGTATGAACATCAGTAATTAATGTATTTTCGTATAGTTCTTGTGCTGCACTTACTCCACCGCTATTATGCCCATCGAATAAACCTTTGATTTCTACTTCTACTGTTTCATCTGCATGTTTCTCGTTATCAGCATCAAATAAATTAGATTTTATTTTTATCTTATCTCCAACTTTAAGATTATTTTTTTCAGCCAAGTCTTTATGCATTAAGATTTTATTTTTATCTTCATTTTCTAAATGCTTTCCTTCTACTAATTTATATGCTCCTGATACAAATTTTGTTTCTTTTGATGAGTCGTTAACTCCGGTTAACATCACTGTTCTTTTAAAATTCTTTGCTCTTTCAGGCGATTGATTTGCAAGAGTCTCTTGAGTTTCAATAATATCATAATCAACTAAATCTGCAACACTGTTTATTCTTTTTACATAGGAGTCTATACTATCTGTTTGAGATATCTTTTTAATATCTTCACCTTTTACATTTCCTCCACCTCTAGGTGTTCCCGGATTTACTTGTCTATTTATCTCCATAGAAAAACTATTTGTTATATTAGCAAATGTTTCTTTTGAAGCTCTGTCCGTAGCATCTTTAATAGATAAACTAATAAGACTTAAAGTTGACATAGCCAAAATAACTAACATAATAATTAATGATTTTAAACTTTTTCTAGTTACATAAGCAAATGCATTTTTTATCATCATTCAACCTCCAAATTTATTTTACTTTTTTCAACTTCTTACCACTTAGTTCTAAAATGATATCTGCAGAATCTGCTGCTTCCTTACTATGTGTTACAACTATTACACATTTATTTCTGTCTTTAGCTAATTTCTTTAATATATTAATTATTTCTCCGGCAGTAGCACTGTCTAGATTACCGGTAGGCTCATCAGCTAGTATTATTGGAGCATCTGATACCAATGCTCTGGCAATAGCCACTCTTTGTTGCTGCCCGCCAGATAATTTCATAACATTTCTTTTTATTTGTTTTTTATTTAAACCTAGTTCAAACAGAATACTTTCATCTGCTGATTTATTCACTAATCTAATATTTTCAATCGGTGATAAATAATCTATTAAATTATAGTTTTGAAATACTAAAGATATATTATTTTTTCTATGATTACTATATCCTTTCTTTTGTATATCTTCATTCTTAAACAATATTTTTCCTGTTTGAGGTTTATCGAGTCCAGCAAGTAAGGAAAGAAGTGTAGATTTTCCTGTTCCTGACTTTCCTACTATCGCATAAAACTTCCCAAGTTCAAATTTTTGATTTACTCCTGACAAAACTTTTTCTTTGGAATTTGCATAACTATATGCTACATTCTTTATTTCTAATATATCCATCATTTTCTCCTAACTTATTTTTGATAATATTTCTTTAGGCTTCTTGATTAATATTAATGAAGAAGCAAATACAACTGATAAAACAATAATACTTATTAATATTAAATAACTTTGTCCAAGTGTTGTAATATTTAAAATAAAACTGCTGTTATTTATTAAATTTCCACCAGAAATCATTGAGTTATCTGAGTTAATGAATCCGCCTGCAATTACTCTTAGCAATACATTTCCTAAAAATAAGGAAGCTATTATACTTGGTATCGATATGAATAATAACTCGAATATAAATTGCATTATAATTTGTATCTTAGATGTTCCAATAGATAAAAATATGCCTATTTCATAGATTCTTTCTCTTAACCATAGAATCAAAATCAATGAAAGAATAACCATCCCGCCTAACATAATAGAATAAGTCATTATTTTTATCATATGTTTTATTCCACTCACTGACTCTAAAGACTCTTCAAACGCATTAGAATCTTTTTCAACAAAATACTTTGACTCATCAATCTTAAGCTCTTTCAATTTGTTTAAGGCTAAATCTGTAGATTCTGCACTGCCGGAATACATTAAAATTTTATTTGCAATTTTATTATTTTCTGATTTATTTAGTATCTCTTGACTTGTTGAATAATCTACAAACATCATATTTTCACTAAAATCAGAAGATAATCCTGTATATGTTTCTTGTTTTTTACCGGAAAAGATACCTATAATTTTAAATTTATGACTCTTTATTCTTCCACTTTTTTCAATGTCAAGTAATTCAAGATTAACTTCATCACCTAATTTTAGATTATTTTTTTTAGCAAATTCTTCATGAACAATAATTGAATTCTTATCATTTTCTCCTATATTTTTACCTTCCTTAATTGTAAACACTCTACTACTAAATAAAATATTTCTTTTAGTATTATTTGTAGCTTCAAATGAAACAACATTCTTAAATTCGTCAGATAAATCTTCTCTATTTATTATTTGTTCTCCGCTAACTACTTTAGCATCTTTTAGTTTTGCTAATCCATCATATTGAATTATTATTTCTTCAACTTCTTTTAATTTTTCAATATCTTTAAATTGATTAACATTAAAATATTCACCATCTTTTTTTGTTATTGAAATTGAAGAATTAGAACTTTCATATAAAGCCTTTTCTATTTCATTGCTTGATTTCATTATTGTCAAGCAAGAATACAAACAAGAAAAAACTATAGTCAATATGATAAAAATTATTAAAGTTCTATTTCTCTTTCTTGTAATGTATGCTATAGCATTTTTTATCACTTTACTAACCACACCTCTCTATTTTTCTTAGCATTCCATTGCTGCTTACAATAACATTCTACACGCCATTTATGAAACGTTTATGAAATATAATTATTTATTTTTTCCTTTGCATTTGAATAAAAAATATTAATTCCATCCGAATGTGTTTCTCCGGAACAATTCATAAAGATTCGCTATAATGTCTATAAGACAAGGGCTAAAAAAAAAGAAGAATAACTCCACTATACAAACAAAGACGGCAAATCATCAACAACTTGTTGACAATTTGCCGTCTTATTTTTAGATCTTTTGGGTTAATAAAGTTTACGCCATTGTAGGCTCTTTCTTCTTAATAATCGCTTTAACTTCATCAACACCTGTTTCAGCTACATCTGCGATCTGATCCAATGTATAACCTTTTTTATACATATTCAGAATAAACTTTTCGCTTGTTTTTTCAGTAGCTTTTTCTTCAATTCCTGTACTCAGATTACACATAATTCTCACATCCTCCCTGAATTCTTGACTGATTGGAATATTATATTCATGTTCTATAATATCCAATTTTTCCTGTTCTTTCAGTTCACTTGAAAGTAATGCTCCAATCAACCGGTGCATTTCATATTTTTCATCATGCTCCGGAATCTCATTTGTAATTCCTATTAACACAATGTTTAACAGATCGAGATTGCCTTTCCAGTTACATGGTTTTAGCATCTCATCTTTTGTTAAATGGATATGGCTTAGGCTGTTATAATCCATGTTCATACATATCCATATGCTGAATACCTGCTTAATGTCATCGTAGTTAGTATTTACAAAATCTCTTTCCTTTTGTGACGAAATCAGCCTGCTCACATAAAAGATTGCCCGATTTAAAATTTTATATTCCGTCGGCTCATCCTTCTGAGCCTCAATATTCACAATAATCTGCGAAAGTCCATTTTTCATACGGACATAAAAAATAATATCAAATCTGACTAATCCTTCATTAATTTCAGCATTTTCCGTATTAAGACCTACGATACGCTGTCCTGTAGCATCTGTTTTTTCCATATTTGCTAACCCCGGCTCAACCGGAACAACGCTAATACTCGGTTCACCTTCGATGTATTTCACAACATCTTCCGGCTTCATTCCTTTAAATTCATCGACTGTTTTCACCAGAATATGTGCTAATATACTCTTCTGTGCCAGTAACCTTTTAACACGAGTATCATATTGTGCCTTATCTCCTGCTGCATTCACAGCATTTGCTATTTCTGTATTCAAGTCGGCACCCCTCCTTTTGTATTGTGCATAACACTTCTAAGATTCCGCAAAAGGCTCTCTACCTTAATATCATTATAAGCGAGAGCCTTTACGGAATCAACTGAATTTTCTATGAAGGTAGCGTAAATTTACTGTAGGAATTAAAAAGGCAGAAGTCACCTATAAGATTTTCAGATTTGTTAACTGACCTTATTTTAATTCATTTTTTCTGTCTTTACAAACCCCAGATATGATTTTTTAACACTGCAATCTTTTTAATCTGTGGATATGGTATTGATTAAACCGGTATATCAGCTATGTTTGCTTTCTCTTGAAAACCCAGATAACAAAATAGAAATTGTTATCCATGTAAATATGCTAGCTATCCCCTTTTCATTCCGTCGGCTCAAACCTATGAGAATTTAACCGTTGAGTTGATATGTTTCCTAGCACTTAAAACAATGGGATTTCAAGCCTTTTTCACACTTTTACTTGTGTACTTTAGTCAACAGAACCACGCACTCAACGGTATTACCTTTTTCCCACAAGAGCCGCCTTACCTCTTGACCATCCCGATATATTGGGAAATTAAACTCTATCGACTTCAAAGGCTGCTCTGACTCCCCATTTGGATATATCTGAATTTCTTTTATAAGATAAGTAATAAGGCTTTTCTTTTCCTCGTCACTTATTATATCATAGAGCTTTCCGAAATTCAGCATAAGCTTGTAAATATTGTCCAGAGTGATTGTTTCCATTTCGATAGAACTTTTTCTCAGCTTTGCATCTTCAATCCGTTCTTCCAACTCTACAATCGTATCATACAAGGCATCAAGTCTTAAAGTCATGTCGTGGATTTTCCTTTCTCTGAAACGAGCATCAATAGGCAGATTATCAATCTCTCGTTCCAGACGGGCTTTATTCAAATCTACTTCTTTCAGCTTACTCTCGTAATTGGCAAGTTCCTTATCAATAGCTGTTGTATCGGTCTGTACGCCAATACGCTTTTCAATCTCTTTTGCAAAATACTTATCGCTTACCAATTCCTTAACAGCTTCAATTACAAGTGGCTCAATATCTGTTTTTCTTAGCGATGCTTTATAATCACAATGATGTCCTCGCTCCTGCTTATTTCTACCACAAATATAATAGTAAACCTCTTTGTATGTGCCGTCTTTATTTGTCCAAGCGTGTTTGTTCGTATACATTGAACTTCCACAAAGGGGACACTTTAATATCCCCGTCAAAAGGTGTGACCTATCCTTACCGATTTTGGATGGCTGTTTAATTCCTGTTGCCATACGCTTTGCGTGAACCTTTTGCCACAATTCCTCGCTGATAATTCCTTCATGTTGTCCATCTTCCAGAATGTAATCCTCTGCATGAACCTGCTTATATTCATTTTTTGTACCTTTTACCTTTTCTCGTGTTCTTCTGCCATAAGCAATCTTTCCACAATAAACAGGATTGTCTAATATCAACCGTATAAAATGACTGCTCCAAGTTTTCAATGTGCCGTTCTGACGAGGTATCTTCTTTATACCTTGAAGATTAAGATATTTTGCTACTCCGCCAAGTCCTATATCAGAATTAGCAAATTTATCAAATATAATTCTGATTGCTTCAGCTTCCGTTTCTTCTATCAAGAGCTGATTGTCTTTCAGATAATATCCGTATGGTGCAAATCCACCATTCCACCCACCTTGTCGTGCTTTTTCTCTCCGTCCATTCATTGTCTGTTCAATGATATTTTCTCTTTCTATTTCTGCAACCGCAGACAAAACAGAGATTAAAAGTTTTCCACTTGTCTGTGACGAGTCAATTCCTTCTTCAATACAAATAAGATTTATTCCATAAGATTGTACAAACTCTAATGAATTTAGAATATCCGCTGCATTTCTTCCGAAACGGGAAAGTTTATAAACCAGAATATAGTCTATCTCCAATCCGTTTTTTATATCGGAAAGCATTTTCTTAAATGCGGGTCGTCCTTCAATAGATTTTCCTGATTTACCTGCATCCTCATAGATACCGACAATTTCCATTTCTTCTCGGTCAGCAAAGCGTTTTAAGCTGTTCTTCTGTCCTTCAAGGCTATATCCGTCCACCTGCATCTCGGTACTTACTCTTGGATACAGGACACATTTCTTTCCTTCTCTGTTCATCGTACCACCTCCATAATTTTATAGGAAAATGTGATATGTAAGGCTGCGTAGCTTACGCAGCACAATCCAATTCCTGCAAAACTGTCTTTCCGTACTTTTCAACTATCTGTACCATAATATTGATAAATGAATTGAATACTTCGTTTTCATCTTGCATCTGTTTACTTTGCAATTCGGAATTTTGGATATATTTTTCATTTCCCATAATGAGTACCTCCGCTATAAAACAAGCGGCTGTACTCTAATTATAGAAATACAGCCGCATTTTTACCAATGTGCAAATTTATTCTTCTCGCCCTTTTTACACATCTGTTGCCTTTATTTTCTCCAATGCAACACTAATGGCAAGAGCCTTATCAACCCTTGCCACTATATCATCTGGTATCATTCCTAAGTACTGTTCTAATCGCTGTTTATCAATCGTTCGTACCTGTTCAAGCAAAATAATTGAGTTCTTATCCAATCCCTCAAAGTTATTGATTAGAGTGTGTGTCGGCAGTTTTGCTTTGGTGTTTATTCTGCTTGTGATAGGTGCGACAATGACCGTAGGACTGTGCTTATTACCGACATCGTTTGAAATAATAAGTACAGGTCGCCTGCCACCTTGCTCCGAGCCAATAACGGGATTTAAGTTTGCGTAGTAAATATCCCCACGCTTGATTTTTCTTTCCATTATGTTTGACCTCCCAATTTTATTTAGGCAGGTATGTTCTGCCTATGTAGGCAGCCAAACAAAAGGAAGTATTTATGGTCTGGAGAAGATTAACAAAATCTCTGTTCTTGTGACCGCCTTTCGTCTGGCTGAATATGATAGGAGCATTTCAATTTGTCCTCGACACCCCGAAATGCTATGGGAAGTCGCCAAACGGTCAGCAGCGAACTGACACCACGGGAGTTCCACCCCAACTGTCGGTCTGACAGAGCCGCCCTCATTGCCTGCGACGGTTTTATCACGCTCGGACTGTGACTGGACGGGAGTATCATTATCCTCTTTGTGGGTTATGGCGAAATCGGGAGCTGCCCGATATTTTGAGTCGATAAGATTGGCTCACCACCTTTCAATCGCTCGCTGCCTGTCGGCAGGTCTTGGCGTACCGCTGCACACGCTTATGCTCATCACAATCACAAAGAGAAAGTATTTGGCGAATGGGTATTCACTTGTCAAGGAACGCCCCCCGTTTTCGCCACACAAAGGAAAACAGAGTAAGAGGTTTTTGTCCTCTCACCCTGTAGCCCGTTGGAATATTCGATTTTCCCCTCTACTCAAAAAACTTTTTTAATTTTTCTTTGAGCCTGTCCATTCGTCTGTAAACAGCTTTTTCAGTAATATTCAGACACACCGCAATTTCACGGGTTGAATATCCTTGTATCTTCATCAAAGCAATCTGCAATGTAAGCCTGTCTACCTTAATCAAGATTTGATATAGGCATTGATTTTCAATGCTGTCCAGAAAATCCTCAACCGTTTTCACTTCGGGTTGCGTAGTATCTTCGGCAAGTTCATCAAGATATGTACCTGTTTCCTGCACTCGCTGATAATACCGTCTGTCGGAATTAAAAATCGCCCAATCGTGAATACGGAGTTTTTCTATATCGTCCTCATTAACACCTAAGTTTCGCAACTGCTTTTCCTCGGCTTCTTTCCAGAGCTGCCATTTCTTTTCTTCTTTGGCTTTGTTGTATGCCATATCGTTTCCTCCAATCTGAATTTTTGAAAAATCCAGATTGGCAGGCGGTGAACGGCAACCGACAGAAAAGCAAAAAGCCGCAAAGGTACTAAGACCTCTACGGCAATAAGCATAATTATTTCTATATTTAAGAGATGTAATCTCTACTTGTAAAATGTAAGAGTGCCACGAGTGAGTGATGATTTTTTCTAAAAGGTAATCTTCACTCCACTGTGACACTCCGTAAATAGTAGCTGCTTCTGATGAGCAGCATTGCGGTCATATTCGACCAACACATAACAATCCCTCCAAACTCGAAAACGGGTTTAGAGGGCAGTAAAATTTAGTCTGGGCGTGACAAAGCCGCCCACCAAAGCACCGTTTTTTTTATTCGGTGGGCTTGTCCTACCTATGGTTATATAAAAACAGAGCCGACAAACTGCGATTACTCACTTGTTCATCGGCTCTGCGTCTTAGCGTCTGGCTCTTTGATGATTGTAATTGATTATGTGTTTAGTGACTTCCGTGGATAAAATGAAAATCACAGCAGTCAGCACCTTCTCCGAGTGTCCCTGCTCGTTCAAATCTAATTTTAGGTTCATATCCAGAAAAGGCAGTTATATCACTCTGACAAAAAACTGTACATAGTTCGGGACAACAATATTTTTCACACATATCTCTGTAAAGGCAACGAGCTATATCAAAATGGATTTCATTACTATCATTTCTTTTCCATTCTACAGTAAATCCTTCTATTGGATACTTTTTCTTCATATGTGATTTTGCAAACATCTTAAATAAGCCGTATGTAAAGGGCATTTTTTTAAGCTTGGCATTTTCTTCTGCCATATTGCGTGCATGATGCTGTATTTCCTTATGGGCTATCATAAGTGCTTCTTCTTGCGTAAAATCATTTTCTATAAGGGTTAAATACATACTTATCGTTGGCAACATCCTTTGAAAAACATGCTCATTTATTTCATTATTTTCAGATTTCATCTCTTTCTCACATAGATAAGCAAATTTTTTGCACATTAAGGCATAAAGCTGTTTCCCCTGTTCATTTCCATATTCTTTAACTAAATCGTCATATAAAAAGCTTATATGTGTTTCCTTGTAGTCCATACTGTTTTCTCCATTTCATACAATAGTTTACTTGTCTGGATTTTCCACGACTGTTTTTACTTCAATCAATATTTCCTGCTTGCACTTCGGGCAGTAAAGTAGAAGCATGAAAACTGTAATTAAGCCGAATAGCCAGAAATGAAAGAGCCAATGAGCTATGAGTTATCTCACTTGTTTATTCTGCGTCTTAGCGTCTGGCTCTTTGATGGTTTTAGATAATATAGCTCTAATTGCCCCTTTGGCGTGAATACGAACTACACTAACCTCATCGTGCGTTGCTATATATTCTAATTTTTCTAAATATGGTCGCACAAGCTCAGGCGTTCGTTTTCCTAACACCCGAAACATCTCTGGTGCTTCTATTCGGACTCTTTCGTTTTCATCGTTAAGAAGCTCTGCAAATATTGGCAAACAATCTTCATACACCGTTGGTGTATTTGTTGCAATGTTTTCAGAAGCCCATATAAAACTCAACCGTACATTAGAGCTTTTATCTCCTGCCAAGATAAATAGTTCCTTAAAATAAGGGGCAACAAGTTTGTAATCTGCTCTGCCAATTCGTCCTAAAGCATTAGCAGTACGCTCTCTTAATAAGTCATTTTCCGAAACGATAAAAGAAGCAATTTCTTTTGTATATGGTGCGATTTCCTGCGGATATATCAATCCCATCTCTCCAAGCAACCACATTGCTTTAGCCGTTATTTTAGGAGATTGATTTTTAAGTAAAGAAGCTACATAGGGGATATTTTGTTTCCAAATAGTTTTATCTTTTGTCAGTTGACCGAGTTCACGATATAATTTTTCATCCATAAGCGTTGTTTTTACCTTTCCTTATCATCTCGCTTTTTATCAATATCTTCAATGACCGTTACTTGAAGTTTTTTTGCTTCAATCAATGTTTCTTGTTTACACTTCGGACAGTATAGGGGAAAATTCAAAAGAACCGTATCTTCTCTGATTTGATTACGAGTTTTATTGCCACAAACAGGACAGAGTATCCATTCTATTTTTGCCATTTCAACACCTCGCTATTGTTCTAAAAGAACAAGCTGCTCATCGACTTATAAACAAACGGAATATACATACAAAACAAAGTAAGGCGTTCCCATAATCCCTCATACTTCAAAAGGGTATTTTGAAATTGCTCCTTATCTCCCATAACAAAACAGGCAAAGAAAATAAGCGATAAAACAAATGAACTTATACTAATTATGCCCTCAACCATGCCGTTTTGCTTAAAAGCTACAATTCCATTTAGTAACGGGAAAAGCAGTAAAGCCATAAACCCGATTGCAGCACCTATCCCATGTATCTTTGAGGCTGTAGTAACTATGTCTTTGCTCTCGTTCACACTAAAAAATCCAGAAATAAGTCCTGCATCAACAGCAAAAATTCCAATCGAAAGAAGCATGAAAACCGCCAGAACAGGAAACTTTGCTCTTAATGACAAAAAGTATACACATGCTGTATATGCTAAGAAACCGCCAAGCCAGATAAGCCATATATTATAAACAAGTCGGACAGGACTTTGCGGACTACCTAAAACACTCATAACCATTATCTTGCCGTTATATTCAGAATAAAATCGTTCCAGTATCCACGGGACAATAAACTCCCCTATAATTGTGAATAACAAAATCATATTAAAAACCCGATTGCCTGCTATGTTTCTCATTTCATTGTTCTCCTAATATTGCTCTATACTACCTTGAAAGTTATGGGCTTTTTGAAGAAGCGGTCCTTTTGCACCCATCGTAAATGCAATATCACTACTGCGAATGGCTAACAATTCCATTCCAGATTGTAGGTCTAAGACCGCCAAGGTACTGTGCGGCAATTTAATCACACCATTTTTATCAATATCGAGCCAAGCATATTTACGCCCTTTATATTGAATAAACTCTCCCTCTGAAAGCAAACAATCCCTTAATGCAGGACAATCCTCTAAAATATGCTTTAATTTTGAGTTTGACAGCAACGAATATGTAGTAACACAAAAACCTCCTGTTATTTTGCTTCCTGTAAAGATAATAACTTTCCCATCTCGTGTTGCACCATACTCCAACAATGCTTGTGGTGGAATATGAATTGTTAAATCTGGGCGTATAACAGAAAGCCCAAATACAAATTTACCTCCTTTATTAAGCTGTGGCATAAAAACCTCCTTTTCAAGTATTCCATTTTCAAGTTGATTGTGGTATAATAGTAGTGCTTATTAAAACTACTTTATATATAAAGTACTACAAATACAAAGAAATGTCAAGGAGGAAACCGAATGTTATCAAAGCCTGCCACTATGCTTTTAGGTCTTATTTATGAAAAGCCACTTAACGCATATGAGATAATAAAACACTTAAACTACATGAATGTAAAATGGTGGTTTAATATCGCTGATTCAACCGTATATTCTACGCTGAAAACCCTTGAAAAAAAGGAATACATAATAGGCACAGCCGAGAAAGTCGGAAATATGCCAGACCGTACCGTTTATAATCTTTCTGAAAAAGGGAAAGACGAGTTTATATCTACATTAAAGGCATCTATTCTACAATTTAATTATGATACAAATATCTTTTCTATTGCCGCATTTTTCTTGAATACATTTACGCCAGAGGAACAGCAGAAGCTTTTGCAGGAACGCCTTACAGTTCTGCAAAAATACCGTACAGGAATTGAAAAGCAAGTTAATCCATTATGGGAAAATGAGGTTTCTGCTACTCATTCCGCAAATGTTAAACGAATGATTGACTTAGTAGATGCGGAAATAACAGGAACAAATCGTTTGCTTGAAAGCTGCAATAAAAACGCATAGTCGAATTTATAAAGAGCCGATGAGCTGTGAGTTACCTCACAAGTTCATCGGCTCTGCGTCTTAGCGTCTGGCTCTTTTATGACGGTTACTTGTAACCTTTTTACGTCGATTAAAGATTCTTTTTTACACTTTGGACAGTAAAGAGGATAATTCCTTAACTCCGTATCCCCTCTAATTTTATTTCGTGTTTTTCCTCCACAAATCGGACAATGTATCCATTCTATAAGCATTCCAACACCTTATTTATTTTTCCAACTTAATCACAATTTCAAAAATATTATCATTCACATTTGCTGAAATATCTCCATTCATTTTATCTAATAACTCTTTGGCTATGGACAATCCTAATCCTGTAGACAATGAACTTCTTGCTATATCAGATTTATAAAATCGGTCAAATACTCTTGCCGTGTCAATATCTGTATCATGAAAAATATCATTGTGAAAAGTTATTTCAATTACGCTGTTCATTTCTATCAAAGAAATACATACAAACTTTCCACCATGCTCAATTACATTTTTTAATACATTTTGAAAAACCCGTCTTAACGCCATATCATTTGCCCAAATATAGATTGGCTTTTCTGGAATTGAGATATCTGGCGTAATGTTTGCATTTTTAAATTCTTGATAAAAACTCAGCACCATATCCCGAAGGATTTGATTGATACAACATTTTTCTGATGTAATCTCATAGGATTGACTGGAAAGTTTTGCGTAAGTAAAAAGTTCTTCCAGCATTTCCTGTAATATGGATATTTGCTGGCTAATAATTTTTGAATACTTCTCCCGCTCCGCTGAGCTATTACATTGGCACATCAACTGAAAATATCCGCTTAACGATGTCAACGGGGTACGAATATCGTGTGATATGTTCGTAATGGTTTCTTTCATATTACTTTCGTTTGTTAAACATTGTGTTTTCAATATAGAGCATTGTCTTGAAAGAGCGTTGATATTATTTATTAAGTCCGTAATACTGCCGTTACGGTATTCTCCAGTAACAATTTTATTGGTTTCATGCGTGTTTATAAATTCTATCTGTTCGTTAATACTTTTAATCTGCCAGACAAAATGCAAATGTCTAACCAACACAAAGACTAAAATCACCGCTAACACAATGCACACAAATACCATGCCCCGTTCAACCTTTCCGTTATTTCAAATCTCTCCTTTGGATAATCACTGATGATAGTGTATTCATCAAAACAATAGCACCTACCGCAATAATACTTGCCCTTATATACAAGCCACTTGTGCTGTCTAATGAAAGCAAACCGACATTGCCTGATGTCAGATAATTCATAATGCTAAAATCCGAAATAGCATGCAACTTTGAAAAAACGGACACCAGAATCGCATCAACTATTTGTAAAATACCGGCTGCAATTAAAATTCCCGCTAACATTGTTGCAACTGAGCTTTCTGTAACATTAAATAGGAATAATACAAACATACCATAGGCTATATGGAGCAATATCTGAACTATCAGAAAAACGCATCCTTGCCCTATATTAGCAATATTTATATAGCCTAAGAATGCCACACTCCCAAGCATAGTAGCCAAAACAGCGCCAGCTATCATCATTACTGCAAAAATACTGATTACAACAGACTTGCTGAAAACAAAAATACCTTTATGCGTAACCTGCCCTGCAATGTTTTTTAAAAATCCATTACGTCCTTCACTCCCTGCAAAATATGTTACAAAAACCACTAAGAACATTAGCAAAAGTTTGCTTTTCACATTTACAGCCACTAACTCCATTAAGGGAACTTCGGTTCCTGTACACCATTCTGGTTTTACAGAACCTATATAAATTCCCCAGTTTACTTCATCACCATTTGCTTGTAAATCTTGAAGGGCAGTCGGATTGCTATTATAATAAGCTAAATCTTGGCTGGTCATAAAAATAGAAGCAAACATCATAAGCATAGACGCTAAAAAGATAAGCCAAGTTGCTTTATTTTTTACCATTCGATATAAGTCCATTTTAATCACATTAATCATTGTAAACGCCTCCTATCATTTCAAGGAAATAGTTTTCAAATGTTTTACTTGCAACAGATATAGAAGTTATTGGTATCTCACATTTGGAAAGCTCCATAGCAATATGTCCGCTATCTTCCAACCGTTCAAATATATGAATTGTATGGCTATCTACAACTTGATAATGTGTAAATCCAAGCCTGTCCAATACAGGTAACGCTCTTGTTGGGTCAGGCATTTCTAATTCTATATGTTCACTACAGGCAATATCCAACTCCGTATGTGATAGTTCTTTTATCAGTTCTCCATTATTTATAAAGCCGAATTTAGTTGAAACTTTAGAAAGTTCTTCTAAAATATGACTGGAAATAATAATGGTGATATTTTTCTTTTTATTTAAGTCCAAAAGGGTATTGCGGATTTCTACAATTCCCTGTGGGTCAAGTCCGTTAATAGGTTCGTCAAGCAACAACAAATCTGGTTCTCCTACAAGTGCCATAGCAATGCCAAGCCTTTGCTTCATTCCCAACGAATATTGAGACACTTTCTTATTCCTTGCTTCACACAATCCAACTGTTTCCAAAATTTCTTCAATATAACCTTTTTTGTTGATACCAGTGCAAATACATTTCAATTTCAGATTATCGTATGCAGTCATTCCAGTATATAAACTGGGAGCTTCAATAAGAAGCCCGATTCTTGACAGGATTTTTCTCCGCTCCTTGCCGCTATATCCCATAAAAGTAATATCCCCGCTTGTCGGCTTACAGAGTCCTCCTATCATTTTAAGAAGTGTCGTTTTACCTGCACCGTTTTTTCCAACCAATCCATAGATTTCTCCACGGCGAACATTTATGCTGACATTGTTGACTGCTGCCTGATGTTTGTATTTTTTCGTTAGGTTATTTGTAACCAGCAATTCATCCATTATAATGACCTCCTGCATTTTCTTTATGATGATTCTATTTTATCAAGCAACCACCAAAACATCGCTAAGAAATGTTTAAGAAAAGGATAAGATTATTCTGCCAATTTAAATCCTATTCCCCAAACGGTTTCTATGTACTCATCATCAGTATATTGCTTGATTTTTGAACGAATATGGCTAATGTGGACATTGACCGTTTTATCTTCCCCAATATAATAATCATCCCAAGCATAATCATATATTTCTTGCTTTGAAAAAACCTTATCTGGTTTTGAAAGCAGCAACTCTAATATTTTAAATTCCTGTCTGGTAAGATTCAAATCATATCCCTTTACCATAACCGTATGCTTTTGTTTGGATAACACCAAATCTTTATACTTTTCACACTTACTTGGTGCTTGTTGTGATGTCTTTCGAAGTTGGACACTTATTCTTGCATAAAGTTCTTCAAGTTCGAAAGGTTTTGTTATGTAATCATCAGCTCCTAACATAAGGGAATTTACTTTCGTATCAAGTTCATCTTTAGCAGAAAGTATAATAATTGGGGTTTTTATCTCTGGCTTTACTTTCTCTATTAGCTCATTGCCATTTATCCCCGGCAACATTAAATCAAGAATAATAATATCAAAATCTGAACTGTTTAAATACAAGAGGGCTTCTGTTCCAGAAAAAGCCTGAACACACTCAAATTGCTTTTTGCATAGATAATCATAAATCATATTATTTATATCTGTATTGTCCTCTACTATAAGTATCATCTTCATATTTTTCCTTCTTTCTGTAAGCAAACAGTTTTTAGTCTAGCATCAACAGGCTTTTTTGCATCTTTGGGAATGAGCCAAACACGATTGACATTCATAACACCTTCAATCCTATTTTCTTTGCAGAGCCGTTGTACCCACCGTAGCGATACATTCCATTTATCGGCAGTTTCCTGTGCAGTCATATATTCAAACATTTCAAACCTCCAAAATCTACTGTATATATTATAGCCGTTTAAACGAACTATATCAACTCTGCAAATATGAACTTTTATCCCTTGTGATAGGAGATTATATATCTTATCGCAAGAAATTTCACAGCGTTCAATAAGAACTCTCATTTCTGTAAAATATAATAGTAGGATTTTACAGACTAAGGTGGTGAGTTTATGGACGCAAGAAATAATGATTTTGACTTCGATTTTACACCGATAGGACAGGCAATCAAGAAAGCAAGAACATCAAGAGGCATGACCAGAGATGAACTTGCCCGTATTATTGATTATGACCCAAGACATTTGCAAGCAGTTGAAAATGAAGGGCAAAAGCCAAGTCTGGAGCTGTTCATTCAGCTTGTGACAATGTTCGGTGTATCGGTTGACGAATACATATTCCCAGATAATGAGGTCAAGAAAAGTTCCGTCCGCAGACGCTTAGACGCAGAACTCGACAAACTAAACGATAAAGAGCTGTCCATAGTTGAAGCAACTGTCAGCGGATTATGTAAGGCAAAAGAGCCAGAGGAATAAACCTCTGGTTTTTCTTTTGCCCATTTTTAATAGGCAGGAACGCCGTAGCCATAGATGGAGCTGCTTCCAACCGTATATTGATTTTGCCTGCAAGCGTCTCCAGAGTTACCCTCCACGGTGTAAACGACACCGTTTTCGCATTTCTCTACAATTCCTACATGGTCAGTTTCTCCATCGCCTTCCCAATCAAAAAAGATAATATCGCCTGCCTGCGGCTCGTAGTTTCTGTCTTGCCATTGTCCGTTACCCTTAAACCAATTTGAGCCGTCCACGCAGCCAGAAAATTTAGGGATAATCCCGCTCTCAATATATCCGCATTGGTCGGCACACCATGACACAAAGCAGGCACACCATTCCACACGCCCATCAAAGCCATACCAACTCCAATAAGGCTGACCGCCCTCATTGCCGAGCTGTGTCAAAGCGACCTCCACAATCGCCTGGTTACCGCCGCTTGTGAACGCTCTTCCGTATGGATAATACCGCAGCACATGGGCGGGATACTGCGTGTCTCCATAGCTGTCCCAACCTAACCGTGCCGCCTGCATGGTGGAGAACTCTACCGCATTGGCATAGGAATAGCCGCCATAATTGGTCTTAGCCCACGAGATATAGCCATTACCGAAATTGTAACCTTGTAAGGCAAGTTTGATATGCTCCATATCAATCGGGTTTTCTACCTCAGCAGAGATAAGGGCTGCCTTTAATTCCTGTACCCCGCACTCAATCGAATATTCTGGGTCTTTAATCCCATTCGGCTCGTGTGGATACCTTGTGTTAAAGCTGCCTTCCGCCGCCTGCATCGGGTCAAGTCCACGCCCGCCAGACTCCTGCATCATAACCGCCTTGATAAGCTCCACATATTCGGGAATGCCGTATTGTTTGGCATATTTCTGTATCAAAGGCTCATAGGCTTCCACCTCCGCACTGACAGGGGTATAGGCGTTACTTCCGCTTCCGCCGCCAAACAGGGAAACGGCACAGCCGAGCAGGACAACAATGAGAATAATCACAACTGCAATCCAACCACCTGCAATTAAAGCGGAAATCAGAGCTTTTGTTCCTGCAATAATCGCCTTGACCGCAGCTATGGTGGCTCTGACCGTCGCTTTCGTTGCTTCGGCGGTTGCCTTTGCGGTGACTTTTGCCGCCTTTTGGGCAGTTTTCGCAGAAGCCTTTGCCGCTACCTGTGCTGTTTTTACTGAGGTTTCCGTCGTTTTGATTGCCGCCTTAGAAGTTGCCTGTGCGGTTTTAATTCCCTTTTCGGTTGTCTTGACCGTTCCCTTAGCAGTTGCTTTCACCGCTTTTTCTGCACTTGGGGCTGTGGTCTTAATCATTTTTTGCCCCTGCTGTCGGGTCTTTATCAACTGCGATTTTGCTGTCTGGGAAACATCGGGGGCAGCGGAACGGCTTGCAGCCCCATGACGGATCTGCAAGCCGTGTTGTTCTGACATATTCTGTGCTGCTTTCTGTTCTGCTGCTTTGACAGCCCGACTTTGCTTGAAATCGGTTATTTTATCTTTTGCCTTACCGATATTATCCTGCGTTGTCTTGACTGCCTTTTGCCCCTGCTTATTGAACTGGTGGATACCTTCGTCCTTTACACGGTCTGCCGCAAAAGAAATCCTGTCCGTAGCATATTCTGTGGCAGAGCTTTCATCAGCGTAATATCCCTGTTCCGCCTTGTCCTTTATCCCCACATAGGCAGATTTCATACGCTCACTGGCTATGGTGGCTTTATCTATGGTCTTTATCGTGCCTTTAACCGCATCTCTGGTTTTAATATCAGCCATAGAAAACCTCCTTTCCCAGAGGATTTGCGTTCAAATCAGCCGACCTTTTTTGCCACTACAACGAGTCTGCCGTTCTGTGCGGAGTCTTCGCAGGTGGAAAGGGTAATGAGCCTGTCGCCGTATTCAGCGGTCACACCTGTATCATACAAAGCAAGCTCCTTGCACTTCCCGACATAGGAATTAAATTCTTCCTCATTCTCCGCATCAACAAAGTCGTAGTATCGGAAGCCCTCAGAACTGTACGCCACAGTCTTAAATACAGCGACGATTTCATACTCTGCCTGCTCTGTGAGGGTATCAAACTGAATAGTCTTGTGTTCCTCATAGAAGCTCTTAGACTTGTAATCATCCAACGCTCCAAACATCTTGCCACCCTTGATGTGATGACCGTAGATAACCAGATTGTCACTTTCGGCAATATCACAATTCTCCTGCACATAAGGCGTACCTAAGTCGCTGTACTCTTTTTCAAAATTGTGCTTCAGATAAAAATTCGGATTGTTCCTGCTCTGCATCACAGAATAATTGATTGTCGTGCCGGCAATGGAAATCCAACCCACCATATCCTCATTTTGTAAATACAATTTCTGATACTTGGCAAGCACATCTTCTCCCTCGCTGACAGGGGCATCGTCTGGCACGGTTTCATCCGTGGGAGCCTGCTCTACCATCTCGGCAATCTCCTCAAAGGTTTCCGTCTGCTCGTCCACCTCTGCATAGTAATGATAAATGCGGAAGCCGCAAAAAGCCGCCGTACCTAACAGGCACACGGCGGCTACAACACAGATAATAGATTTATAATTCTTCATAGGCTTTTCCTTTCTTATCTTGAAATTTCCGTCTGTTTTCTGGGAGTAGGAAGCTCCCTGCAATATTCGGGGTATCTGACCTTGATACCCTCCATAAAGTAGGGAGCAAACTCACAGCAGAACAACTCCTCTGGCGTGAAATACCGTTCCTGCCCTTCCTCTGCATACCCGTTCCAAAGGTTAAAAGCAAGATGGCAGACCTTGACTGTTCCACTTGTCTGCCAGCCGCCGTGCATACCCTCTGGCTCGATGCAGTCCTCCTTGAAATTGAACATCTGGTTGATGTTCGCCCTCGTTTCCGAAGCGATACCCATCACATAGAAAAACGCCCTGTGATAACAGTCGTTCACTCTGCATTTCATCATATTTTCCAGAAAGAAATCACGGTGAGCCGTATCACGGAATTTAATATCAGCCATAAAAAACCTCCTTTCTTAGACCTCACCGAACTTGGTCGTCATCAACTTGTAAAGCTCGGTATTGCGTGGGAACTTGTTTACAAATGGTACAAGAGAGCTGCCAACTTTGAGTAATCCCTGTCCTGCACCGACATTCGTGATATAGCTCATCTGAAGGTCGGAGATATTAAGGATCTTGGCAAGCTCAAGTCTGTCCGTAGATGCTTGGTTAAGCATAATGATAAATTCGCTGTTAGCAAGCATCGTCCTTGCCGTATGGCTCTGCAAAAGGTCGTAGGGTAGGGCAAAGGCGCCTTATTGCATAAGCAACAGGTTTCCTACACCCTCCCTCGGAACCGGACTTACATGTCTCCATGTATCCGGCTCCCCATTAGTAATTTACATATCGCTTATTTATGGATTCTTCTATGACAATCACTACAAACTACTAACGTTTTTCTACGCTTAGATTTCATAGCCAATTCCCAATCAGAATTACCCAATTTATTTAAATTTCTTACTACATGCACTTCGTATAAATCTGCATGCTTTTTACCACATAATTCACAAACTCCAGCATTTAACCTTTGTCTGATTGTGGATTTCCAATTGAATTTTGTTCTTTGGAACACAATGTCACTAGCTTCGCCTCTTTTGCAATCAGCAATTTTTACAGGTCTCACTCTTTTTGTTCCCTCTTTGGTTTCATAGGGAACAGACCATGTTTTTCCGTCCTTGTACTGTCTGATAATTTTGTGGATTGACGATTTATGCTTGTTGGCAATCGTTTTCAAACAGCTATATTCCATTAAGTAGCAGAAATAATCAAGGGTATGGTAATCAACCGCTAAATTATAATAATTCAACAATCCTCTCATCTCTGCATTGTACTGTTCCACTATCTCACTGTCAGACTGATTTAAAAGTGCTGTCCTGTGGACTGGCTTAAATTTTCCATCTTCTGTCTGAATAATGGCTTTCTTTGCAAACATAAATTTCTCTATCTTTTCCGTATGGGGAATTGTAAGAGCAACTTTGAGGTGTAAGGAACGTGACTTACGCCACTTTCCGTTTTTCATCTTATAGCCCTTTATTTCCTGACTTCTTCGGACACAAATATCATATCCTAAGAAGCGTACCTTTTCAGGGCTATGTGTTATCAGCGTTTTTTCTTCACTAAGTGTCAATTTCAGTTCATTATTCAGAAATTCCGCTATTTCCGCTTTGAGTGCAATGCACTCTTCCTTTGTTCCGCACACTCCTACCAACCAATCGTCGGCATAACGCACAAACGTAAATTTCTTGTTTGTCTGTGGGTGGCATGGTATCTTATGAATTTCCTTTTTCAGACGTTTATATCGGTCAATTAATTTTTGCCTTTCATTGACATCATCTGTGTGGTCAATCCAATAAGATATTTTCTTCATCTCATTATCCATTTCTCTGTATTCGGGTGTTTTTCGCTCTTCCGCTTTTCTTGGCTTATTAAATCTTTTCTTGATTTCCTCAAACTTTTGGTCTAATTCATTCAGATAGATATTTGCAAGTATCGGAGAACAAATACCGCCTTGTGGAGTACCGCTGTACGTTTTATTATATTTCCAATTCTCCACATATCCCGCTTTTAGAAACTGGCGAATAATGTTCAGAAACTTACTGTCTTTGATTTTTCTTGCAAGAATATCAATCAATATTTCGTGGTCGATATTATCAAAACAACCTGTTATATCGCCCTCTATAAACCATACAACGCCTGTGAAGTCAGAGGAAATCTGACGTAAGGCTGTATGACAACTCCTGTTTGGTCTGAAACCATGGGAGTGGTCGTGAAAGACTGGCTCATAGATTGCTTCCAGTATCATTCTAACAGCTTCTTGCAAGAGCTTGTCCCTAAAGGACGGTATTCCCAACGGACGCTTTTTCCCATTTTTCTTCGGGATATATTCACGCCTTACGGGATTTGCCCTGTAAGTTCCATTCTGTAAATTCTGGATTAGTTCCTTAATATATAATTCACTGAATCCGTCTGCGGTATCATCATCAATACCTTTTGTTGTTGCACCTCTGTTTGCATAGAGTTTTTGATAGGCGGCATAATAAATATCTTCACGTAGCAAATATCTGTACAGCCTTGTGAATACGCCGTCTTTGTGTTCTTTAGAACTTTTTGCGATACGCTCTAAAATCTCTGATGTTGGTTTCATTGAGGCTTCTCCTCCCTTTCATTCTTACAATTTTAGATGTTACTAACTAGCTCCCTTCGCCATGTGGACGCCATTAACGCCCTCGGACTACTACGGAGCTTCCGTTACCATATCAGACAAATGAGTCTGACTTAGGCAATCCCCAGTTAACACTGTGTATAGGTTTATGAAGATTGTCGGACCTGCTTTCAGTTCTTTATGACGTGTTCTCACGCCTGTCCCATAACATGATGATAGTTGCTTTATCGTAGTCGATGATAAAACAGTGTTATGGCATGGGTTTCAAGGCTTATTCCCATATCTGCAAAAAACAGAAACTCGAACCTCACATTCGATAAATACAATCTAATCCTCATATCTTCTTATCATAGGAGTACAGTCGCACCTAAAGCCTTTTGGTGACTAACCCCTTTCTCACCATGCGATGTTCCCGTATGGTGTTTCCACCAAGTCGGTAAGGTGAGTTGATTCGCTCACTATCATAAGCGGTAGCACCTACGCTACTTTACACAATGCCCTATCTGGGCGCACGTCCACATTCTGCGTAATACCTGTACAGTACGCACCGTATTTACGCACACGCTTCCAGAGGGTAAAGAGGAAATTTGCAGAGTATTCATGCTGAAAGAGCAGATAGATTTCATCAATGAAAATAAATGTGTTTCTGCCTTTGGCTCTGTTCTGTGTGATACGGTTTAAGATACTGTCAAGCACGACAAGCATACCGATAGGCTGTAACTGCTTGCCCAAATCCAGAATGTCATAGCAGATAAGACGGCTGTGGGTATCAACATTCGTGTGCTTTGCAAAGGTGTTGAGCGACCCGTCCGTAAACAGCTCAATCGCAAGGGCGATTTCCTGTGCTTCTGGCTCATTCTGTTTTAACAGTTCCTCACGGAAGTCCTGCAAGGTGGGCGGCGTTCCCATATAGTTGCCCTGCTGATAATAGCGGTACACGCTTGCCGTACAGCGGTCAATGATGGATTTCTGCTTTGCTCCCAAGTTCGTGCCACCGATGAGCTGTTCGCAAAGGGATAAAATAAACTCCGATTTCAGAATGACAGGGTTTGCACCGTCACCATAATCGGAGTTCATATCCATAGCATTGATGTGATTTTCACTTGTCGCAGAGATATGAATGACTTCTCCCTTCATTGCTTTCACAAGCGGGGAATACTCACGCTCTGGGTCAATGATGATAATATCAGCGTTGGGGTCGGTCAGAATGATATTCGTCATTTCTTCCTTTGCGGTAAAGGATTTTCCTGCACCTGACACACCGAGAATAAAGGAATTGCCGTTAAGGAGCTGCCTGCGGTTGGCGATAATCATATTTTTGCTGATAACATTCTGACCGTAATACACACCGTTTTCATGGTAGATTTCCTGCACACGGAACGGGATAAACACTGCAAGGCTCTCTGTTGTGAGGGTACGCAGGGCATCTATCTTCCGTACACCAAATGGCAGGGCTGTATTCAATCCGTCCATCTGCTGATATTTCAGCACCGCAAACTGGCACAAATGCTTTCTTGCGGTAGTCAAGAGAGCTTCTGTATCATTGTCGAGCTGCTCTTTGGAATCTGCCGTATGCACCATCGTCAGCACGGCAAACATCATTCTCTGGTCACGGATTGTCAAATCATCCAGAAATTCCTTGCTTTCTTTTCGCTGCTGTTCCAAATCATAGGGGATAACGGCAGAAAAATTGTTGTTCTGGTTCTGCTTCCTCTGCCAATTCGTGATATTGGTTTCCACACCAAGCAGACGGTTTTCCACCTCCCGCACGGCTTCATCTGTGGGAACGGGGATAATATCAACGGACAGCATCATATTCCTGTTCAGCTCACAAAGCTCCGCAACCATACTGTCCTTGATATATGCCGCATACTCTCTGAGAAAAATCACACGCCCATATCTGTCACCCATTCTGAAGCAGTCGCTCTCAAATTCAAAGGTATCAGGGCAGATAAAATCCTTGAAATCGTGACCTTTCCGCATCGCCTGGGTAATATCGAAGTGGAACGCTGTTTCTTCTCCTGTACGGTAGAAGTCGTGGAAGATACGCAGCTTGTCGCCTGCGTCCAGTTCCACGCACTTCGACCCCAGACGGTTAAAGTGGGCGATAAGGTCAGCACCCACACGGGCGAAGTAGTTTCGGGCTTCCTCGATATTCTTCTTGCAGACAGATACGGTTACATACTTATCCTGTACGATGGAATTAGCCCCTGTCGCCTTATCCAGAAGCATTTTGTTGTATTCCTTGCGGTACTTATCCAGACCGTCATCAGCCATTGGGATTAAAATAGTCTGTTCAAAATCAGCTTTATTCAAGCGACGGTTGTTGATAGTGATTTTCGTGGTCGCACCGCTGTCAAGGGAATTAAGAAGCTCCGAGTATTCAAGGAACATTGCTTCCTTATCCTCACGGCTTGCCACGGCATAGTTTATATCCTCAAATTTAAAGGTCTTTGCGTACTTGTTCCTGCCGACAAGGAATATGCCGTCATCCCAGATTGTCTTAATCGGGATAACATTCTGTACCGACTTCGGCACAACAAACTTTTCCCTGTCCTGCTTGAACAGATTTTTAAGAGTTCTCAGCATTGTTTACCTCCTTGCTGCGTTTCGCTTTTTTCTTTTTCGTTTTCTTTGGTTTCGGTGTCCTGCCTTTCTGCTTTTTCCGTACTGTCGGCAACCCTTTTTCATGGGCTACAATGGTCGGCTTCATCGTTTCGTAATAGAGATTATCTGGCAGGAACATCAGCCTTTTCGGCATCAGAAATTCCGATTTAATCCACGCCCAGACAAACTGCTCTGCGGTCATACCGTTGTATTTGATAAATCCCATTGCCGCAAAGGGGAACGCACCTAAGATACAAACCCAACTGAGGGTTTCCGTACCAAACCGTGGACGGAGAAGAAAATACAAACCCACCGCCACGCCGCAGGCAAGGACAGAAAAAATGAACTGTCTGAGGGACAGTCCAAAAAACATACTCTCCGTATAATTACGGATTTCCTTATTTATCTTGACTTCCAATCATAGCACCTCCCTTACAAGCCCATCATTTCTCTTACAACACGGTCTGCCATTTTGACCGCACCGACAAGGACGAGCATATTGAACACAAGCTCCCCGATATAGCTCCATACCATTGTAACCGCCGCCGCATCGGGATTGACCACAGGCGGAGAAGAAGCAAATAGGGAAAAGATAATGCAGGCAAGCACGATAACCGCACCTTCAAGGCATACAGCGGCATAGCTCTTAATGAAGCTCTTGCCGACGCTTTGGCTCGGCTCTCCAGCAAAAGTGGAAAGGGGTACGGGTGCTATGGCAGTATAGATATACAGCTTGAAAAACCTGCCATATACCGACATAATCATTATGAATGACAGCACCGTAATAAACAGTCCGCCTATCAGCGTGACCGCCCATAGCGGGATACTCTCAAAAAATCCGCAGTCTTCAACGGCTGTCACGATTTCCTGCGGCAACACCGTCTGCTGTGCCGAGCCAAATCCTGCGGCATTCATAATCGTGGAAATCATACCCTGCACAATCTTAAACAGTGCCATCATCAGTTCTAATCCGTAGGTCACTGCACCTTTGGCAATGGCAAAGCGGATAAACAGCTTCAAAGCCTGCTCTGGTCGCTTGACTTCTGCAAAATTTCCGCAGGTACGCATCACACCCACAACAAAGAACAGCACGAGCAGGGCAAGTCCAATAGCCTGCACCGCACCGTGAATATCCACGATGACATTCCATATCGTGCCTCCCTTAAAGTTCTCTGGGGATTGGGTAATGAGCTGCCATATCTCGGCTAATTTCTCATTCCAAGTGTTTAGGGCGTTCTCTAAATTCTGTACCACCCAGTTATCAGACATTTGACCACCTCCTTGATGATATTAGATAACGGGAGCGAGTTCCGCACTCGGCGGATCTGCTCCCGTTATCTTTTTGTGTCAGTCTGTTATCTTAGCCTGTGATAAGAGTCAAGATTTCTTTTGCGAAGGTAATGACAACGCCGCCTGCAAGGGTCAAAAAGCCGTTGGCTCTCTGGGACGGGTCGTGGGATTTGAGGGAAAGACCAATCTGCACGATACCAAAGCCGAGCATAATCATACCGACAGCCCTCACCAGACCGAAAATGAAATCGGACAGATTGTTGACTACCTGAATGGGGTCATTGGCAGCAAAGGCGGTTACGGAAGTACCAAGCACAAATGTCATTGCCATAACAGCCATACAGTAATAGCGGAAGCCTTTCTTAACCTTTCCATTCATCGGCAGCTTCGTGGTTTTCTTGTTCTCGTTCTTCTTAAAAAGTTTCATAGGGTAAATCCTCCTTATAAATTGAATATTTCTTCCAAGTCCTCATCGGACAGAAGCTCATAGGAAGTGCTGACAGCTTTCACGCTCACGGCGTTATCTGGAATATCACTGTCAAACACAAGGGTTGCGACAGCCTGCGTAGGCTCTCCGTGGATATACGGCGGTTGTCCTCCGTCAGCCGTCAGCTTCACATTCGGGTGCTTCAAGATGTCATACTTGAAGTCCATAACGGGGCGTTCCCCACGCACAAAAAGAAGTGCGTAACGGTTATCAAGCATACGCACTTCGTCTGGGGTCATCAGCTCACGCCCCGAAATCTGATAATTTGTTGAATAGTTACCACTCCGCCCAGAGCTTTTCCCGTAGGTGTTGGTATCAATGGTTTCCTTGCCCAAAAGCTCTGACACATATTTGTGGGTGCTTTGCTCGTTGCCGCCCAGATACAGAAACTCATCGCAGTTGCCGACAATGCTTTCCCATTGCTTTTCAAAAAGGGCTTTGAGCTGTGCCAGATTTTGCAGGATAATGGATACCGATACCCCTCTGGAACGCATAACGGACAGGATTTTATCAAAGTCATCAGGCAATGAAACATTCGCAAATTCGTCCATTATGAAATGGCAATGCACAGGCAGGCTTCCGCCGTACTTGTGGTCTGCCAGATAAAAAAGCTGCTGAAAGAGCTGGGTATAAAGGATACTGACAAGGAAGTTAAAGCTCGTGTCGTTGTCTGGTATCAGAGCGAACAGAGCGACCTTCTTTTCTCCCAGACTTGGCAGGTCAAGCTCATCGGTGGCGGTAAGCCCTGCAAGGCTCTCCAGATTGAATTTTTCAAGCCTTGCGGCAAGGGTTATCTGGATACTCTTTAAGGTCTTTGCACTACCACTGTGATAATCCCTGTAATACTTTAGGGCGATATGCTCTGGGTTTACCATTTCCAGACGGTCAAACAGCTCATCCAGAGGGCTTACATAGCTGTCATCGTCCTCTCGGACTTCGCCTGCACGGAGCAGCTCCATAACCATCGGGAAATTCTGCTCGTCTGGCGGTGCTTCATATTTCAGATAAAATACCAGAGCCAGAAGCAGCATACTTGCCGCCGTATCCCAGAACGGGTCTTGCGACTGTGAGCCTTTCGGCGTGGTCGCCTTAAACAAGTTTGTTACCAACCTCTGAACATCGTTATCATTCCGCAGATAGACAAAAGGATTGTAACAATGGCTGCGGTGCATATTGATAAGGTCAAGCACACGCACCTCATAGCCTTTATTTTCCAACAGACCGCCGATGTCACGGACGATTTCGCCCTTTGGGTCGAGTATTACAAAAGATGTGTTGCACTGCATAGCATTTGGCTTGCAGAAAAACCTCGTTTTTCCCGCACCAGAACCACCGCAGACTAAAATATTCAAATTTCTGCGATGCTTTTTCCCGTCCAGTCCGATACGGACATTCTGGGTCAAGAGCTTATTGGCTGACGGGTCTTTATCTCGGTACTTCTTATTCAAAGCACCTGCGTTGCCCCATTTCGCAGAGCCGTGTTCCTCACGCCTGCGGTAGTTCCTGCGTGTAGAAAAATAAACGCCGATGCCCATAGCGTAGGCAAGTAAAAAAATAAGGACAGTCTTTACGCTGTCCTCACACATCGTTATTTCAAACGGATTGCCCATCGCCACAGGCAGACCTCGGATAATCTCTACAAGACCACCGCTGACATAGGGTGCTGTCAGTAGGGCGAGCCATACAACAGGAAGTATGCCGCAGACAGAAAGGATTAGGCTCGTTTTCTGGTCATCGTTCCTCATTGCACCTGCAATGCACGACCTTAACATTTTTTGTCGGAGCGTGTGCCACCTTGCTTATCAGCTCGTCAACAGGCTCGGTGGGGCGTTCCTCCTGTAACTGCCTTGTACGCAGGGTGTTTAAGGCGTTGATGACGATATTCTTATCGTACTTATCAAGTGCGATATGGTATCGTTCCTCTCTCATAGTCTTCACCTCCGATTAGCGTTCCTGCTCTTTGTTCTTTGCAGACTTGTTCTTCTCCATACTCTTATACATATCGCTCTGGATTTCGCCCAGAACATCACGCATCGTGCCAAGCTCTCCCTTGAACGCCTGCGTATCCATTTTCGCATACTCTCTGGGAAGTCTGGAAAAGTCAAAACCTCTGGTATCCACACCGTAACGGGAGCTTACCATATAGGCAACGCAGAAGGATTTGAAATCGGAAGCATCACGGCTCTCGTTGTACTTAAAATCATAGACCGCCGCCGACACTTCTTTTGCCATACTCACGAACAGCACTTCCTCGGAAAGCCCCTTCTTGACAAAAATGGTCTGCTGAGAGCTGTCATAATAGGCAGGCAGTTCAAGCTCACCGACAGGAACACAGGGTACAGGGCTTGCATCAATCAGAGCCGACACAAGCTCACGCATGGATTTCGGCTCCTGTTCCTGCTGCCTGTCCTTTGCCGAGGTTTCAGAAATGTCATAAACCACTTTGGCATTGTAGGAGACGCCCTTTGTCCCGTCCTCACGGGTGTATTCCTTGCTCGGCTCAAGAATAATGATTTTTTGTGCGTCCTTGTTCACATAGACACGGCTCGCTTTCCATTTGTTGTACTCTTTAAGCTGCGTTGCTTCGGGCATCTGTGCTGATACCAGAATAGCGTTAGCCACGGAGTAGCGGTCAAAGCGACCCTGCACATCAAGATACTGACGGAAGCTGTCGCCGCTTGCCATCATTTCAGAGCAGGTATTGTCAATCAGCTCATAGGCTTCTTTCCGCTGTGCCTGCTTTGCGGCAGCCCATTCCTCTTTATCAAAAGGTCTGTTGCCGCCGCTGAATACATCGTAAATACTCATAGCTGTTTACCTCGTTTCTTTGGATTTTGGTTTCTTTTTCTTTCTCTGGGGCTGTTTATGCTCCGTTTTCCTGTTAGCACTTTTCGCCCTGTCGGAAGCTCCGCTTTTGTCCAGGGCGGAAGTGCCAATCTCTGCTTCCTGCTCCTTGCGGCTCTCCTTGATTTTCCGCAGTTCCTCTCTGACAGAAGGTTTCTCCTTAGTCATAGTAGCCCCCTCTGCGGACTTCTTTGGCTGCTCTGAGGTAGGCTCGGACTGAGGGGATTTTTCTGTCTTTGCCACCGAGGGGTTTGGGGCGTTTTCCTCCTTCTGGACAGGCTTGCCCATAAGCTCGTCAAGCAGCTTATCTTTCTCCGCCTTTTCCTGCACACCAATATCTGGCTCTGGCTGACCGTCCTTTGCATCTTTGGATTTCTCAGCTTCCGTCACAATAGAAGCGGTATCCACCGAAGCAAGATTAAAGCGTTCCACGATACGGCTGATTTTCGATGCGTCCTCGGCACGGGCGATGACATCGACCTCTGCATTGGGGTCTTTGTTTTTCCTGTCTGTGAGGACACAGTAAAGCACACCGTATTTTTTTGCTTCTTGAGTGAACTTCTTTAAGTCACCGTTTTTGACGGTAAAGACTTTCAGCTCCTTGCCAGAACGGAGCATACTCGTTAGCCTTGCTTTGCCTTTGGTTTTCCTTTCTTCTTTAAGAATGGAATACAACAGGATAGCGATGTTCTTCGCACCTGCACCTGTGATTTTGGCAGCGACCTCAAAGCCCTCCAAGCTCATTCGGACGATTTGTTCTGCCGCTTCGCCGCCTGTGTTCATTCTTCATCAGCTCCTTTCTTTGCTGTTCGTGTTCGTCTGCCCGTATCGTCTGCAATTTTTCCTTGAGGGTATCACTACGGGCGGAAATGCCCTCGCACAGTCTGACCTCCTTTCGTATGACTTTCAGCCGCCCCGAAATATCGGAAAGCTCTGCCTTGACCGCTTCCTTTTCTTCGCCGCTTGTCCTGCGGGATTTGGAGTAAAGCTCCTTTCGCTTTTGAAGCAGGGCAGACATCTCCGTTTCCAGAGAGCCTTTATATGAACAAAGCTGCTCCGCCGTATCAATGTGATTGCGGCAAAGCAGCCTTGTTTCCTGTGTGATGGCTTCCATCTTCATAAGGTCGTCCTTTAAGAGATAATGAAGCCGTGCATAATTTTGTTTTCTGTCTTTTGGCAGGATACCGAGCTGGTAGCAGTAATGGAGATACAGCCCACGCAAGCCACCGATTTTCTTGGCATTCTTCAATGAGCCTTTGACCCGATAGACCTTGACCTTTGGCTGTGGCTCTGAGAAGCTCTGAAATTTGACCGCATAGGAATTTTCGCTGATACGCTCCATAATCCTGTCATTGGTATATTCCTCTCCGAGCTTATAAAGCCGCTTGGGTCTTTGCCAGCCCTTGCCTATAATCGTCCAATACTTGCGGTTGAGGTCAAAGTTTATGCGGTAACCCATTTCTGTCAACTGGCGGTCAAAGTCTTTCAGCGTGAATGATTTGCTGATAGCTTCATCCACCGCTTGTCTGGCAACATTATCCCTCGTGGGTCGCCCCTGCTTTTCGGCTTGGTAAAGGGCGTAGGGCTTTTTCTTGCCGCTTGGGTGTTCGATGACGGACAGGGCATACTCACGGCAAAGCTCATCGGAACGCTGACGGAGCAGCCGCAGATTTGCTTTGTTGTCGTGGTAGTGCATACCGTCCGCAAAAGAAACAGAGTTCACGACAAAGTGATTATGCAAGCAGTCGGTATTTAGGTGGGTGGCAACGATGACTTGAAATCTATCGCCCCACATTCGCTCGGCAAGTTTAACACCGACTTCGTGAGCCTGCTCTGGCGTAACCTCACCGTGCTTGAAGCTCTGAAAGCCGTGGTAACAGACAATCTCACTCGTGTCGTTCCATTGGACTTTGGCAATCATCATTTCATCTCTGGCGGTGGTCGAGTCACAGTTTACGCCTGTGACAAAAAAACGCTGCTCGGTCTTATCCTTATTAGTAGCGTACTCCATTACATCGACCATCGCCTGCAGGTCGGCTTCGGTGTATTTGGGGTTGGCGGTCTTTTCGGGATTTTCGGCATAGTCGATTGGGTGGTCGAGCCTGCCACGCACATCCCATATCTCGCAGACCGCCATTACGATGACCTGCGTGGAAGCAGATACCTTTTGCGAATGTCAATCTGAAATTCGTGCCATTTCCTTGCTTCCTCACGGAGCATCGGGGTATCCACAAAACCGAGGGCGTTTGCCTTAACCGCAAGCTGATTGATACGGTTGCCAATGGCGGACAGCTCACGCATCATTTTATAGAACTCTGGGTCGGGCTTCTCGCAGAGCTGATAGCCCCTTACCATTTCTCTTAAAAAGGCTTCTTTTGAGCGACCCGATTTTCGCACAAGCTCATTAAGGTGTTCGGCTTCCTCCTCAGTCAGACGGAAAAGTATCTGCACATTTCTTTTTCGCATTGTCCACTTCCTTTCTCTCGGAAAGTCTGTTTATCTGCAAGCAGCACATACACGCAATGCCGAACAGACCACCGAGCATTGTGCCGATAATGAAAAATAAGAACTCACTCATTCTTGAACTCCTTTCTGTTCTCACGGGGTATTAGGGGCTGACCACTAACAAGCGAATTTGGCTAACCAAATTCAGTGCTTGGTAAGACATCTCATTCTTCGCAGTCGTCCTCATACATACACTCACCGCACACGGGGCAGAAGTACGGACAGTCCGAACAATCCTCATTTTCCTGTAGTGTATTCTCGCCCGCACCGTCAAGACCGTCCTCGCTCTGCTCGGTAATATCGGCTTCGCCGCAGACAAAATCATCATCTGTAAAGTTGATAAGGTCGGTATCGAACAGGATAATTTTTGTCTTTTTCTTTGCCTGTTCGGGGCTTTCCGCATAGACGGAAACGGTCTTTCGGTAATGGGCAGTAAGGGTTACATCATACTTTTTCAATGGTTCATTCCTCGCTTTCAGCATTATATTTTGATTTGGTTTCGGTGTCTTTCTGGTGAGAATCTACTACACAATCAACGGGCATCACTCCTTTCACGGGCAGGCTTTGGTCTTGCAATTCCCAGATAGGACAACAAAAAATCGTTGAAGTCCTTGCCGACAGGCGGTGGTTCATCAACGATTTTGTAGTCTTTCTGCAACAGTTCCTTCAAAGTAGCGGTACAAAGCCTGCCTACCTTGTCATTATCCAGATGCAGAACGATGGTCTTAATTTGTGGATTGGCACTCAAAAAAGTTGTGAGGGCTATGGGAATTTTGCTGTCCTTCATCTCTTTCTTTGGCTGATACACGCCCGAAAGAGAAAGCAGACTTTCCGATTTGTAGTCCTTGCCCTCGCATTTCAGATAAGTGGCATAGGACAATAAATCAATGGCGGCTTCAAATAAATGCACGGTATCCGTCGGCTCTCTTGCCAGAAGTCGAAACGAATACCGCTTGTCGCTGCCCGATGCGTCCTGCTTGAAAGTGCTGCCGAGAGTGCTTCGCAGGGCGGCATATTTCGGTGTTCCGCTTTCATCTTTGCCGATAAAAACAGCATTGTGGTAATCGGCACTCTCATAGAGCGTGCCGTCTGCAATACACTCCTGTATAAGATGATAGTCAATACCACGCCCAAAAAGATACTGTATCACTCGGTTACAATCCTTATTCTTTGGCGGCAGGAGCAGGACTTTCGGTTCATCTTTCTTGGGAGCAGGGGGTGGCTTCCAGTCCGCCATCGTCTGCCCTGTGAGAATTTCCACGGCTTCCACAAAGTCATATTCCTTGACCTTGATGAGATAATCAAGGGCAGAATAGCCGCCGAAACCTCTCGACCACCAATACCATTTACCGTTGGAAATCTTCAAGCTGTCGTGTTCTGCGGTACAGTACACATTGCTTGTGCCTTTGACCTTAACAAGATTGCTCGGCTCAAACTCACGCAGATAGGATAACAGGTCAATCTGGCGTATCCGTTCAAGCACATCTGGGTCAATCTGCACATAGGGTTGCTTAGTTCTCAATGGATAAAATCACCTCCAGAAATAGAAAAAGCCGAGGGGCTTTCGTTAAATGAAAACCTCTCGGCTATGTAAAAGTTTTATTCAAATAAATCTAATTTTCCCCTATTGCCTGTCCCAAACCCACTTTCTTTTTTCCTTAAATTATACATTCCAAACTTTAGTATTTGCTTATAAAGCAAAAACTGCTTTCCTTTTCTATTTGCAAAAAAAGTATATCCTATCTGTTGTTCTTCGCCCCACTTTTCCCATAAACGAGGACTTAAAACATTATTTTCAGTATATAATGGAAGTATCAAATCAAAATAGTACTTTACCTTGTCTAAATTAGTTGTCTGGAGTTGCTGAAAAAATTTTTTATAAATCTTAATATCTTCACTCAAACAACTCAAAATAATATAAGATTTTGTTTCCTCTGGAAAAATAGTAATGAAAAGCCTACTAATAAAACCTCTTTTCGTATGTCGTATTTTCTTGCCTTTCAAGTCAAAGTCAACAGCAATACAAGCATAGGTCGCAAATTTTATGCTTTCTGGAATCTCAATTACACAAGTTTCTAAACCAGTATAATCCTTACTCACAATACCTTTATCGAAAAAACTCTTAACCTCATTCATTTCTTCCAGAGTCATTGATATAGCTCTATAGTACTGTATATACTGTGGTGTTTTTAGCAAAGACGGCGTATTTGTAATGTTTTCTCTTAAGACTTTCTGTTCCACAAGTTTCTTATAATACTCAAATATAAAAGCTTTATATGCGTATATATACTTATGTTCATCACTATCTTTATCGAAAGCAGGTGCTCCTTTTTCTATAGGCGCAAATACTTCATCATCGTGAATATCGCAAAAGCAGGTCGCAGTTGTCGCATGATTGACCCCAACTCGGTCAATCATTGTTAATACTTCTGGTTCTTCATTTTCAATGGGAATAACTTGTGGTGGCTTGTTAGGGTTCAAAATATACACATGCCCATCTTCCGATAATTGAGATATTATTTTATTGTTCTGTAATGCGTGAGCCTCTTTGATATGCTTAACACATCTGGTACTATCAGGATATAAGCAGCACTTTATCTGATTTTTTCTGAACTGTTCCATGATTTGTATATTAAGAGGCTTCTTACTTTTCTTTACAGGTCTATCTTTACGATTTTTACAACACTCAAGATAAGTTTTTCCACTACCGCATGGGCATAATTCATCATCATATATCTTAAAATATTTCATCAACATCATATCAATTACCTCATTTAGATAAGCTATTGTTTTTATTATAATACTTTATTGTGAATTTTTCCACCTCTGCGGCTATGTAAAAGCGGCATCAGCTCCACGCCAATGCCGCCGTTCTTGGTTACAAAATTCCTGCCTTTTTGAGATACCCAACGCTGTCATAGCACCCTCTGAAATAGATTGCTTCCTGCTGCATATCGCTGAGTCTGTTCCGAAGCTCCAAAACTTCTATCAAAGCCTTACACTCCTGCTCGGATAAATCACTCGGCTTTTCCGTATCCAAAACTGCCATCACTTTGGGATACTCCTTGTAGAGTTCCTCTATCCTTTCCTCTATGAAATGGTATTCTGGATTTTCTTTGGGCAGCTTTGCGATAACGGAGCTTAGATATTCAGCAAAGATGTTGCTATGCACATCAACAAAGGTTTCAAATCTGAAATTATCAAGCACACCTTTCACCTCCGACATTTACTAATCTACACCTATTATACTTCCCAGAAATCAGCAATACAAATATGCAAACCGCATTATCTCTCCCGACTTGCACATTTTCTTTCGGGCTGTTCTTCTGTCTGCTCTGGCTCGGTATCCATAACGGAAGTATCTTTTTCATTCAGATTCAGCTCAATGTTAAGAGCGTTCAGCCGTTCTGTTTTTTCTTTCAGCTCATCTTCAAAGGCAAAAGGCTTCTTGATTTCCTCCTTTGCGGTTTCAAGCTGTGCGATAGTTTCCGCCTTTTTGGTCTTGGCAGCTTCCAGTCTGGCGGGGAGCTTTGACAGCTCGTTTTCAATTCGGGTCAGATTTCCGAGGGCATCAGCACCTAAATCCACCTTATGCTTTGCCTTTCCGCAGAGGTTCATACAGTAATGAGCATTGACAGTATCATAATAAATCTCCATTCGGAAACCTCGGTAGCTGCCGATTTCGGTAGGTGCGGACATCGGATAATCCTTGCAGATTGCAAGGAGCATCTCGCCTGCGTCTGCCTTTTCGGTGTAGGTCACTCCTTTTAATGTCATCGAGCAGAACTTATCCTCACCCTGCGGCTTGTGCTGCTCAGCAAGAGCTGCACCATTTTCATATCCTGCAATGCGTTCCTCATACTCTTTAATGGTCTGGGGATAGTATTTCAGCACCCTGTCCTCAAGGTCGTAATGTTCGGAAAGATAACTCTGCTTTAACACTCGGAGCTTGGAAACCTGTATATCCAAATCCATCTTTTCCTTAAAACGGGCATCGCCTGTGGCAAGCATTTTAACCTCCGCAAAGGACAGGGCAACCTCGTCCACATCTTCGGCAGAGCGTACAGGGCTTTTGCTCGTCATTATCTGGCTGATAAATTTCTGCTTGCTCTCCACCAACTGATAGAGGTAGGCATCAAAAGTTTGCTCGGTCACATAGCGGTAAACCTCCACCTCTGGGAACATATTTCCCTGCCGTTCAATACGCCCCTGCCTTTGTTCAAGGTCGGAAGGACGCCACGGACAGTCAAGGTTATGGATTGCTATGAGCCTGTCCTGCACATTCGTACCTGCTCCCATCTTAGGAGTAGAGCCGAACAGCACACGGACTTCGCCGCTTCTGACCTTGCCGAACAACTCTTTTTTCTGTGCATCGGTGGTCGCTTCGTGGATAAATCGTATCTGCTCCGCAGGAATACCACGGGCTATCAGTTTCTCCCTCATATCGTCGTAGACATTGAAAGTACCGTCATTTTTCGGGGTGGACAGGTCGCAGAACACAAGCTGTGTCGCTTTGGTATCGGCGTGTTCCTCCCAGATACGGTACACATTATCCACGCAGGCATTGACTTTACTGTCTGGGTCATCTGGTAGCATCGGGTCAATCATTCTCTGGTCAAGAGCCAGTTTCCGTCCGTCATTGGTTATCTTGAGCATATTGTCGATATTAGGCTCGACAAGCCTTGCCCTGACTTTCTCAGCCCGCTTCGCAAGGGAAGCTACCATTTCGGTCTGTATCTCGCTTGGCTTGGTCTTAATATTGTGATAATTGACCTTTGGCACGGGGAGCTTTAGCATATCGGCGGTCTGTATATCCGCCACCTCACGGAACATCTGCATCAGCTCTGGCAGATTATAGAACTTGGCAAACCTCGTCTTGGCTCGATAATTCGTGCCTTCGGGTGCTAATTCCAGAGCTGTAACCGTTTCTCCAAAGGTAGACGCCCAACTGTCAAAATGCTGCAAACCGTTCTGTGCAAGGGTGCCATACTGCAAGTACCTCTGAACCGAGTACAGCTCAACCATTGAATTGCTGACAGGCGTACCCGTTGCGAAAACCGTGCCACGGTTGCCCGTGATTTCGTCCAGATAGCGGCATTTCATAAAGAGGTCGCTTGATTTCTGGGCTTCGGTCTGGGCAATACCGCCCACATTCCGCATCTTGGTGTAGAGGTACAAATTCTTATAAAAATGGCTCTCATCAATGAAAAGCCTGTCAACGCCGAGCTGTTCAAAGTCGATGACCGTATCCTTACGCTTGGTGTCGTTAAGCTTTTCGAGCTTCGTCTTGATTGCCTTTCGGGTTTTCATTAGCTGTTTGACCGTGAACTGCTCGCCTTTGGAAGCCTGCACATCGTCAATGCCACGCTCAATATCATCAAGCTGCTTTTCCAACTGCTCCCTCTGGCGTTCTATGCTCATCGGGATTTTTTCAAACTGCGAATGCCCGATAATGACTGCGTCATAGTCGCCTGTGGCAATCCTGCCGCAGAACTTTTTACGGTTTCCTGTTTCAAAATCCTGCTTTGTTGTAACAAGGATATTTGCACTCGGATAGAGCCGCAGATACTCGGAAGCCCACTGACCGACAAGATGATTCGGCACAACAAACATAGATTTCTGGCATAAGCCGAGCCGTTTGCTTTCCTGTGCGGCGGCTACCATTTCAAAGGTTTTTCCTGCTCCCACCTTATGGGCAAGGAGCGTATTGCCGCCATAAAGGATATGGGCGATGGCGTTGACTTGATGGGGTCTTAGTGTGATTTCTGGGCTGATACCTCCAAAAGTGATATGGCTTCCGTCATACTCACGGGGTCGCACAGAGTTAAAAGTGTCGTTGTAATAACGGACAAGGCGGTTTCGCCGTTCTGGGTCTTTCCATATCCAATCCTGAAACGCCTGCTTGATGACTTCTTGCTTCGCCTGTGCCGCCGTGGTTTCCTTTGCATTGAACACCGCTTTTTTATTGCTGTGTTCGTCATACACATAATCAAAGATACGGGTGTCACGCAGATTTAAGGTGTCCTCAATAATACGATAGGCGGAAGCCCTTTTCGTACCATAGGTGCTGTCCGCCTTTACATTCCCCATATCGGAGCTTTTATTCTCTATGAACCAGTCTCCGTTTATCGGGGTGTATCGTACCTTTAATCTTCCTGCGGCATAGCTTGACGGAGTTAAAAGCTCCATCACAAACCGCTGTATATCTTCCTGCGGTATCCAAGTCGCACCCAGACGGACAGAGATTTCCGCCGCCGAGAGGTCTTTGGGAATGACCTTTTTCAAGGCATCCACATTGACTGCAAGCTCTGGGTCATTCTTCGCAGCAAGCTCCGCAACCGTCAGCTTGTTGCGGACATTTCCCGACAGATACTCGTCTGCGGCTACATAGGAAACAGGCTCACAGTTCGGTACTTTGAAGATAACACCTTGTAAATCCTGCACAAGCTCAGCCTGCGTTTTGCCTGTGAGCTGCTCCATATAAGGCAAATCAACACGGGCTTTCTCCCCGATAGAGAGGGCAAGGGCTTCACTTGCTGTTTCAACCGAAGTTACTTCTCGATGGGGCTTAATAGTCCGCTTCGTGAACATATCCGCTTTCCGTTTGAAGTTGCCCTCATCATCAAGCACCTCCAGAGAACATAAAAGGAAGTAGCTCTCGTCTGAAGCAAAAGCAAGATAATTTCCTCGGCTGTTGATTAGACCGTATTTTGCGGTATAGGCATCATACAGACGGTTGAGGTTTTCCTGCTCGGTGCATATCATTTCCTCTGGGTAATCCTCGGTCTGATACTCAATGAGCTTACGCACACAGTCACGGATTTGGATAAGCCCTTTGATACGGTTTTCTGCGGTCATCGACACAGAAGCAGGTTGCATACGGTCGTTCTCTCGGAAATAAACCTTGCCGTCCACCAGAGTAAAAGAGAAATTACGCACATTCGGGTCAGCAGGAACGGAAAGCTCCTGCTCATCGGAGATTTCATCAACCCTATTATCAAGCTCTGGGATTTCGCCGTTTATCCTCTGAACTGCATTGGACAGAAGCTCGGAAAGTGGTATATCCTTACGGGCTTTACAGACAGGCTCGAAAGTACCAAAGCGTGTGTTTTCCATCTTTATCTCGCCCAACACCATTTCGGGGTGTTCGACAAAATATCTGTTCATCGTAACACCGTTTTCGTCCGTATCAAGGTGTACCCAGTCTGGCTCTATATCCATCACTCGGTCACGCTTTTGCAGGATAAGAATATCGCTCGTGACCTCCGTGCCTGCGTTTGCCTTAAAGGTGTTGTCTGGCAGACGGATAGCACCTAAAAGCTCGGCTCTCTGGGCAATATACTTGCGTACCTCTGGACTTGCTTTATCCATCGTACCCTTTGAGGTAATGAACATCACAACGCCGCCGGCACGGACTTTATCCAGAGCCTTTGCGAAAAAGTAGTCGTGTATGAGAAATTTCTGGGCGTTGTATCGGCTGTCATTGACCCTTATCTCCCCAAAAGGCACATTACCGAGGACTACATCAAAATGGTCGTCTGGGAGATTTGTTTTCTCAAAGCCCTCAATGGCAATGTTCGCTTTTTGGTAGAGCTGCTTTGCAATCCTGCCTGTGAGAGAGTCGATTTCCACGCCGTGGAGCTTGCTGTTTTGCATACTTTCGGGAAGCAGACCAAAGAAATTGCCTGTACCGCAGGACGGCTCCAAGATATTGCCCTGTGAAAAGCCCAGGCGGTCAAGTGCGTCATACATCGCCTTGATAACAACAGGCGGCGTATAAAAAGCGGTCAGCGTTGACTCCATAGCGGCACGGTATTCCTCTGGGGATAGGCTGGCATATAGCTCCTTAAATTCCTCCGCCCACGCCGCATTGTGTTCATCAAATGCCATAGAAAGACCGCCCCAACCGACATACCGAGATAGGACTTCCTGTTCTTCGGGTGTGGCAAGGCGGTTTTCGATTTCAAGCTCGTGCAGCAGGTTGATTGCCGCCATATTGTTACGGAACTTTTCTTTTGCTCCGCCGACACCGATGGCGTCATCGTTAATACGGAAATTATGACGGTCTGTGGCAAGAGTTTCCGTTTTTTCTTCGGGTGGTAATTCGGTTTTTTCCTGTTCCAATAGCTTTTGGATATAGCCGATTTTCTCCACTCGGTTTATCGGAAAGCCCACATTGTTCTGGAATGTGATGTCACGCAGGGACACATCACCGCTGATTTTCCCGATGCTCTCAATGAGATATTTACGGTTATCTATGATGATTTCCCTGCCTATGAGGTCATCTGTGGATTGCTCCATTTCAATGACAGGAGCTTCTGAGCCATTCACTTTATCGGCATTCGCCTGTGGTTTTTCTTCGGCTTCCTCGGCTGTCCTGTACCAATCACTTTCGGTAGCCATAATCTCATCAAGCAGTTTTTCGTCCTCTGGTTTCAGCTCGGTGTGCTGTTCCAAGAATGGGATAAACTCATCTCTGCCACGGAGCAGGCTTTCTCGGTCATCTCCATATAGCTGTTCGCCCTTTGGCGATAAGGCATAATCGTAAAAATTCTTAATATGGGCAATTAAATCGCCCTCACCATCGCCAATATCAAACCGCCCTTCATAGTTAAATTTCTCGCCGCCGATAACAGCCTTGATAACAAAATCTGTCTTGTGATACCACCCGATATTTTTATCGCCCTCACGCTCACGGTGCTGTTTCTCGTCCAAAATACCAAGCAGCTTATTCCCCAGAGCAAAGCTCAAATCCGTATAGCGGTCATTAAGCTGTCTGTCATAAAAGGCAGGGTGTTCGGAAAAACCGATAGAAAACTGTATTCCGTCCTGCTTTTTCTCGGACGGTGCTTCTGTCCTCTGTTTCTCGGTTACGACCACTTTCAGATGGTCATTTGCAGGATTTTCCGTTAGCTTTTCTTCAAAGTCGGCTCGGCTGTATTCCTGCCCCAAGATAGGGAACTCGGCATTTTGCAGATAAACCTTTTCCTCGGTAAGTGTTGCAATCTCATATTTATCCGCACCGATATACACCACATCGCCCTCATTGTAGAGGTAGCAAAGTGGGTGCAGCTCCCTTAATTCCTCGGTAAACTTCCACCCATTACTGCGGCTGAAAACCGAGGTCGTTTTCCATTGTACCTGTGCAAGAAAGTCTATGAGCTGTTGAACGGTTGAGGGGTCGGATAAGTGCTGTTCCATTTGCTCGGCGGTAACATCTGCAAGGTCGCTTCGTTCCACAACAGATAACAGGTCTTTTTCGTACCTGTCCAAGTCACGGATAAAGTCAGATAGCCGCAAAGCAAGGGTATCCCGTTTGTCGGCAGGCGGCAGGTCACGATGGGCGTCGATAAAACGCTGCCTTGCTATTTTCCTCTGGGTGTCAATCTCATATTGAGGGGCTGACACGCTCTCCAGATAATCGGCATAATGGTCTTTTTCTTTCGGATTGAGATAGCGGTTATCCTTAATCAGCTCACGCAGACGCTTTTCAACCTGTGACCATTTTAACACAAGGTCGTGATTGGTATAAGTGCCGTTTCGGTCAATGGCAAGACCTTTGCTGTCATACCAAGAATGACCGCTGAAACCATCGGGGAAGATGTGCGTACCGCCGCCCGTTCCATACTCATTTTTAAGGAACTCAATATTTTTCTGTCTGTCCACGCCCTTTTGGAATTGGCGGTAGATGCGGTATTTTCCGTCCGCAACACCGCTGCCTTTCTGAAGTACGGAGTCAATATCTTCTTTGGAAATAGCAAAAGCAGAGGCTTTTTCGTCCTCTGCTTTTGCTATCATTTCGATTTGTTCATCTACGGTTGGAAGATTGACCCTAACCTCATCCTCTTTGGCAACGCTTACTTGTAAATCAGTTCGGTCAGTATCACTTCCTCCGCTTGGCTGCGGATGTTGTTCATCAGTCCGACCCACTGCATCGGTGCTTTCTCTTTCAGTTCCTCTGTCACGCCCTGCTCGGCTGAGAGCTGCTTCGTCAGAAGCTCCAACCTCTGGAGTGCTGTCTGCTCTACCTCGTGCAGATGCCCGTTCAGCCTGCCCGATGTCAGCAGATTGAGATAGGTCACTCGCTTGTGCTTCTCCAGATAATCCCTGTGCATCAAAGCGTACCTGCCAAGCGGAAGCTCTGGCTCTGTCGGTAATGTTAGGTCGGGAATAAGATAATCCCCCTGTTTGCTGTAAGTGATTTCGCTCATTGTATTCGCTCCTTTCGGGTTGTAGTCTGCCTTTATCATACTGAGCCTGCGTTCTTTGTGCAAAGGTGCGATTCTGGTCTTTTTCCGCTATTTGCACATTTCGGATAGACTGTGAGATTTCCCGTAACGCCATTTCCGCAATATCGCTCGTGGCAATGCCGATGGCGTTTATCGTTGCAGGTGTATTGAAATTTACAATATCCGCAAAATCATCTCGGTCAAAAAACTCATTCGCATCCAGACCGCAACGGCTGATCAGCATAAAAGCAACGCTGTTTGCTGCCAGCCGCCTGTAAATGACTTCTATATTAAAGTCGTCCAATTCTTCCAAAAAGCTGTCTTTCGTGCAGTCCTTTAACTGAGAAAAATAGTCTTGCAGATTGTCCTCCACGGCGTTCTTTGCCGTTTCCATTAAGGCAGAAGCAAGGTCAGTGCTTTCCACATCTCCAAACCTGTCCGAGAGCCTTTCCATAACAGCCTGCTCGTATCGCTCATCCATCTGCCATATCGGAACAGGGCGGCTGCCATAATAGCCCTCGTGGGTGTCGGACACATCAAAATAGTATTTCAGCGTATTCCTGCGACCTTTCGGGTCAAATACGGCAATACCCTTGCTGTCCTTATTGACCCAACGCTTGAACTGCCTGTTCCAAGTTTCGAGCTTCGCAACGGCGACAGCATCGGGGCGTTGGGCGTATATTAAAAGCTGTTCGTCAAAACGGCATTTATAGTTGCGGCAGGCAGAGGACAGAAAGCCCTGCCACGCCTGCGGATTTTTTGCAACCGCAACGCCTGTACGCCGATACAGCTCTGTGATTAGCTGATACTTCGCAGCCATTCAACCTACACCTCCTTATCGTTTTTGTTTCAAATATTCCTGTTTGCTCACTCCGCACCACCGCCAAGAAAAGAAATGACCTTGTTCGATTTAATGCTCTTTTGCAGGTCATTGATGAGAGTAATATCCGCAACCGTGATGCCCTGCATAGAAAGAATATCGTCCATAGTCATAGCAGCAATCGCTTTTTCATCGGTAAATCCTGCTTCCAAGACCTTATTCAAGACCTTGACGGCTTTCTGATTAACAGCCATATTCTAAATCCTCCTTATCGTTCTAAATCCTTGTGCTTCGGTGTTTTCTGCGGCGTTTGTTCCGCAGGTTTCGGCTCATAGGTCGCCCCGTTTTTCTGCATACGCTCGGCAAACTCGCAGATGTGGTACAGATTGCTGCCGACTTCGGTATGGTATTCATCAATAAAGTGGCAGGGATACTCCCGTTTCTCTCCCCAAGAGGTCGTGACAATGACCTTTCCGCCGTCTGGGATACGGAACAGTTCTTTATATTGAGGGTCAATAAAGCGGATACCTTGTTCCGCTTTCTGGATATGCTTATCAAGCCATTCCTTCACATAACAATAGCAGTAAAAATTATAGTCGCCTTTGGTGGGATTGCATCGAAGCAGAAAAGCGTGTTTCTCCGTATCCACACGGAAACCGTACTCCGTACAATAGTTACCCTTGATAGCACTTTCGGGAAAATGCCTCGCAAACGCACTCATATCATAGCGATTGTGCAAAAGCCCTTTATCCTCCCGTAAAGCATTGATGACCGTATCAAGGTCTGCCTTAAATTCGTCAGATTTCCATTGTGGTCTGGTATCAAACCAAGTGGTGTAAAAGCCATAGCCCGTCGTGGCAAAGTCACCACGCAGATGCCCGATAGTGCCTGTCTGCCCCTCAAGCTGCATGCTCTGGGCATAGGTGTATTTCTGTTCTGTCGGGGTTAAAGGTCTTGTCTTTATTTCATTACTCATTTGGCTGCTCCTTTCTTTCCTTTTTCTCTTTCTGCTCGTCTAAAATCTTGCGGATACAGACATCGCAGAAAATAACTGACCCATCCTTATATCGGGGATAAGGACAGGTCGTGCAGTCATATTTTATTTTATCGCTCACGGTCATCACCGTTTTTCTGCTTCTGGGCAGGCTGATTATAGGGCATACGGCACTCTGACTGGTATCGTTCATTCAGCTTTTGCCGTGCATCATCAAGCTCATTCGTGTAATAACCCCAGAAATAATTTGAGCCGCCCTTGCAGTACCAACACACATAAGGGTTGGGTGCGTTGGGATTGTGACCGATGACAAGCTCTGTACTCCCGATAGTACAGCTCTCAATGATTTCATAGTTCTGATTGGAGCGTTTTTCTTCGTCCATAAGCACCTCTCTATTCTTTGGCATAACGCCGATAGGCTTTTTCGCCCGTGGCTCTCATTTTTTGAACAGGGCGGCTCCCTGCAAGCTCTGGATACCGTGCCTGCAGCTTGCGGCGTGTCCTGCTGACGCTCTCAAAGCTCGGCAGACCGAGATATTTGTGCTGCGTCATTATCTCTGCAAGCGGCATTGCCCCTGCATCCTTCAGACAGGCATTACAAAGTGCAAGATATAGCACCATATCGTCATTTCTGGCATCTTCATTCTTTTCCAGAACAGCCCTGACTTTCTTTTCAATGGTTTTAAGGTTTTTCATTGTTACCTCCATAAAGGAAAGGGCGGCATCTTTCAGCCGTCCAAACCACTTACTTATTCTTTCTGTTACGGATATTCAGCCATACCGCCGCACCCACAATGAACACGACAAGCACGATTGCGATAATGGTTTTAGCGTCCATCAATTAGTCCTCCTTTTTCTTCTTTCTGTTCTTATAGCCGACAAATCCGAGAACGCCCGCACCGACAACAGACAGAGCTGCAAGGCTTACCCATAAGCCCAGATTGAAGTCATCGCCTGTTTTCGGGGTATCCCTGAACTCATTGTGCATCTGCACGATAGCCGTAGCGTCCACCTTGACCGTTGCCTGTTTATCGGCAGGCAGGATATATCCTGCGGAAGCCTTGTCGCTTACTTCGGATACGGTATAGTCGCCAATCCGCAAGCCCTCAATCACGATTTCTCCGTTCTTATCTGTCTTAAAGGTCTTGTCATAGTTCACGCCTGTCACACGGAAAGAGAAGCCCTCCACCTTACCGTCAGAGGAAGTCTTTACGATTTTAAGAGAGCCTTTCTGTGCTGCATTGATAAAGCCATCACCCGCCTTGTTTTCCACGGTGTAGGTCTTGCCGTTCTCCTCGACGGATACGGAATACACATTTTCATCAAGCACAAAGCCTGTCGGAGCTTTGGTTTCCTTTACCAGATATTTGCCGTAGCGGAGTTCACTCATCTGGTAAACACCGCCGTCAAGTTCTTTCATTTCGCCAAGCAGCGTATCGTCTTTATCCAGTTTCCCATCGCCATTGGTATCGGAGTAAACCTCAAATACCGCACCAGACAGCTTGTTGTCGGGATAATCCTCATCAACCTTTGTCAAAGCGATATTGCCCTTAATGAAGTAGTTGACAAGTTTGATTTCCACAACTTCGTCCACCTTGCCGATAGTCACGGCGATTTCTTCCTCGGAGAGTACATATCCCTTCGGGCTTTCGATTTCACGGATTATCCAAGTTCCATACGGCACTTTGGCAAAAGAAAAACTACCATCATCTTTTGATGTGGTAGCGGCAATCGCATTTTCCTTTGTAAACTCGGTAGTTCCTGTCTTAAAGATACCGATAACTGCACCTCCCAGAGCCTTTCCGTCCTCATCAGATTTCTTACCGCTTACAGAGCCGTAAATAATGTCATTTGTGATAGCTTCTCCCTCATTGGCTGTGATGCGGACAGTTTCGGTATCCTGTCCTGCGTATTCAAAAATAACAGGGTATTTTGCATCGCTGACAATATATGCGGAGTTGGTCGAGATTTCCTGCACATAATAGCTGCCCATCGGCAGGTCGCTGATAGCTTTCCCGTGACCGCTTTCATCAAGGGAAATGACCTCAATCAGACCGTCCGCAGGAATGGTCTTTCCATCTGCGGCTGTGAGTTCCTCCGCCGCATACAAGCCAAAGGTCACATCAAAGATTTCTCCATTCTTGCCAATGCCGTAGGCTTCATCAATGGCAAGGCTCTTGATGAGGTCGATTTCAACACGCTGTCTTTCATTATAGAAAGAAGTAGCCGTTTCCGTTACATCAACATTCTGTCCTGCATACACAAGCTCAACAGAACGGACTTCCTCATTCAGCACCATTCCATACGGAGCTGTGATTTCCTTAACCTCATATTTTCCGAGATACAGTTCTTTGGATTTTACTGTACCGTCTTTTCCTGTCGTAACGGTATCCACAACCTCGCCCTTGTTTGCTCTGACCGTCCCGTCCAGAGTGACAATATCCTCGGCTGCGGTAATTTCATAGACTGCACCCTCAAGACCGCTGACAGAGAAAATCGGCTGATACAATCCCTTATCGCCTGCAACGGAGCTGAATACCTCGCCAGACTTTTCTACGGTAATTGTGCCTTTCTGTGCCATATTGGAACGTACTACCTCAATAACGGTAATGCCGCTTTCTTCCTCGGAATTTTCCTGCACCACATCAAAATAAACAGGCTCGGAATTTAAGACATACCCATACGGGGCTTGTACTTCCACAAGGGAATAGCCTTTGCCGTATTCCAATGTCTGCGGTGTGATAAGGTCGCCGTCTGCCGTAGTATAGAAGGTGTCAATGGTCGTCACTTCGGGATAAGTGAAAGTCATAGTCACAAGATTTCCATTCGGGTCGTAAATCTGGAAGCCTGCACCTGCATACGGGATTGTATTGCCTGTTTCTGCATCTTTCTTTACGATTTTGATATAGCTCTCAAAGTTAGCGTTGTTGATAAGGTAACGGTAGGTCTGACCGTCCTTGCTGATAAACACATCAAAGTCTTTCATCAGTTCACGCCCCTCCCAACCAGAGGTCTGGCGGACGGTATAAATGCCATACGGCATATCCTTTGTCTGGGCAAAACCGTTCTCGTCACATGTCAGCACATCACGCTCGGTTTCCTTTGCATTTTCATAGCTGCCTGCAGATTTGAGGAACACTTCAAATACCGCACCTTCTTCGGGTGTTTCAATCTGGGTTTCCCCGTTATCCGTATGCTTGATGAGTGCGATATTGCCTTTGATGACCTGTTCATTCACATCGTTTGCAGTACTGTTCAGCTCTACCGTGTATAGCTCTGGTTCTGCACCTACCTTGTGGATTGCGGTATCCAGAAGATACCCCTCGGACGGGCTGATTTCACGGACAGTCCAATCATTATCACAGATATAATACTTGGTCGTAAACTGACCGTTTTCATCAGTCGTGTAGGTGTCAATCAGTTCCTCACCTTTATAGATGCCGTAAACCGCACCTGCAAGGGAAGCATTGCCCTGCGGAGAACCTGTTTCTGCATCGGTCTTTGTCACAGTCACTTGGAATTTCTTCAACACATTGTCGAAGCTGCGTTTTGTGACCTTGTTCCATTCAATCGGAGCTGTCTGGGAAGCAGGAACGACATAGCGGACTGCGGTATCCACTTCCTCAACCACATACGGGGTATCGCCACTGATAAGGACATTTTCAAACTTAGCCAGTCCGTTTTTATCAGTCACGGCATACTCGTCAACAGGCAAGCCGCTTAAAGATGTGCCATAAAGGTGAAATTTCATTCCCTCCACCAGATTGTCCTCGGAAGTCTTGACGATTTCCAGACTGCCACGCTTCAAAGTATTGCTGAAGGTCACAGTAGAGGTTTTTCCTCCGATAAGTGTGACGGTCTGGGTTTTCTGCGGCTCATAACGGTCAATAGACTGTTCTGTGACCGTATAAGTGCCAGGGAATAATCCCTCCACGGAGACAGAGCCGTCCTTTCCTGTCTTAACTGTTTTATTGAAGTTATCACCTTTGATTGTAAAAGAGATGCCCTCCACAACTCCGTCCTCAGAAGTCTTTTTGAGGGCAATCGTGCCTGTCGGCGTTTCGATATTGATATATGCAGACACGGTATCAGCATTCTCCACACCTGTTACCAAATCCTGCAAGTTCGGGTCGCCATAGGCAATGAGCTTTGCACTGCTGCTGACAGTCGGCACATTGTTCCTCTTTGCCGTAATGCGGACAGAACCGCTGATAGCTACAGTGGAGCTGATTGTCAGCTTATTTCCAGACTTCGATACACTCACATTACTGTCAGAGCTTAAAAAGCTGTAATCAGAAAGCACGCCGTTGCTGTCATTCAATGTGATGCTGTACTTTCCGTCCTTGTAGGCAAGCTCCTTTGTGATGTCATTCTTACCACCCGACATAAAGCTCGGAATGGTGTTATGCTCACGCAGCATCGCAACAATCTGGTCATACACTGCCCTTGCTCCGCTGTTGGCATAATTTGAACCGAAGTGCAGGCTGTAAACGGTGGTGCTTGTCTGGTTATATGAACCTGTGGCTTCACGGCAACCTGTGACAAACTCCCATACGAGGGTCTGCGTGGCAAGCCATTTTTCATCATCACTTCCTGACAGATTATTTCGGTTGCCCTGATACCCATAGAGCAGGGCAAGCCCAACCGCCTTTTTCTGGTTGGCTGAAAGGGCGTTCCAAGTATCAGAGGAAGCCTTTTTCAAGGTGTTTCCTGTTTTCAGCGGTACTCCCGGCTGAATACAAAACGCATTCTCACCGTCCACAAACATACGGTACTTATAATTTCCCGTTCCGCCTGCGGTATAGCCGCCGATATTCGCACTGGAATTGTACCTCATCGCATTACCGTTGCTGTCATAGGTGTGGGAAAAGGAAATCGTCCCGATGTCACCCGCAGCAAACGCCGTCGCAGGCATTATGGATAATGCCGTGACCGCAGCCATTAAAAAAGCCGCAGCCTTTTTGAACAATTTAGGGATTTTCATAGTTACCTCCTGTAATTTAGATTGAATATTTTGCCTTACTGACCGAAAAAAGCTGCCCGTTATGGACAGCTTAAAGTATTTCTTTTCTCGGATAGTTACTGGCAGTAGTTAGGGGGTGAGGTGTGGAGAGGGGGAAGCCAAAATAATGGCTATCCACTCAAAAAGGCAGACCTCGCCCTCGGTGTGTGGCTATCTCTCGTGAGCCTTGTTCCGCTGCAAGTGTCGGTTATAAAACTCCAACGCTTTGACAACAAAATCCGTTTCCTGCCCTCTAGGAACAGTCTTGGGAATGAGCTTGGTTATCCTCTCGTCACGGAAAGCAGGTTTTTCCTTCTGGTTGGGCTTTTCTTCCTCCATAATGGACTGGATAACCTCAGAAGTGAGTTTACCGTCTTGGTTATACTTCTTCATTTTGATAGCCTGTGCCAATGACGGGGTAGCATCGTTGTACTCCATTGCTTCAAGCAGGGTGTATTGCTGTTCCTCGGTCAGATAGGAAATTTCAACCGCAGGACGAAAAGCAATCTGCCTTTCATCTACCATTTGCAGGATTTCGGGTACAAGCTCCGTTAGACGGATATAGCGGAAGATTTGATTTTTGCTTTCACCGACTTTTTCGGCAAGTTCATCACTTGAAGTAGCGAACTCAGAATTATTACCCACTGGAGAATAATTTTCTTTTGCGGGTCTGCCTGCCTGTCGTTTCATAGCTTCCAACCGCATTTTATACGCAAAGGCTTTTTCACTTGGTAGAATAACGGAGCGTTGGAGATTACTTTCCACCATCACAATAATGGCTTCGTCACGGGTAAGCTCTTTAACCTCGCATTTCAGCGTTTCAAGCCCCGCAAGTTCACAAGCCTTTTTTCGCCTGTGACCGCTGATAAGCTCATACCGTCCGTCCTCTTTTAAGCGAACTGTCGCAGGGGTCATTACACCGTTTCGCTTGATACTCTCGACAAGCTGTTCCATATCCTCGTCCATTAAAACCTTGAACGGGTGGTCTGGAAACTCGTCAATCTCCGATATGGGAATATCCCTTATCTTAGAGAGCTTTGCTTCCTCACGGCTTTCGTCCGTTTGGAAAAGGTCATCGTATGCGGTCAGCTCGATTTTGGTTTCTCTGCTTCTCGCCAATCTCTGCCACCTCCTTTCCTAACTGCTCATAGGCTACGGCAACCTTGCCGCTTTTGTCGTAAGCAAAAATACTTTTGCCTTCTGCGGTAGCTTCCACCGCACGGATAGAATGTGGTATCTCGGTATCAAACACCTTGATTTTCTGACCATATGCACTTTTGACAGTTGCCGTAATTTCCTTAGAAATGTTGGTACGGGGCATTACCATAGTCATTAAGATACCGTCTATCCGCAGCTTTGGGTTGATTTGCCGCTTGACCCTTGATACGGAGCGAAGCAAAAGCTCCAGACCTTTAGCCGAGAGATAGTGGGGCTGTGTCGGGATAATCACGCTGTCAGCCGCCGCCAGAGCATTGATGGTTATCATGCCTAAGCTCGGCATACAATCAATAAGCACATAATCGTAATTCTTTTTAACCTCATTGACATAGGTTTTCAGCACACGCTCACGGCTCATTGCATTGATTAGCCTTACCTCAAAGCCCGACAGCTCAATGTTTGACGGAAGCAGGTCAACGCCCTCTCTGTGATGGATAATACCCTGTGAAGCATCAAGCGTTTTATCGTCTATGATGTTCTGCATCACAGTAGAGAGCGTTATGGGAATATCGTCTGGTCTGTTATAACCCAGAGCCATCGTGAGATTTGCCTGTGCATCGGCATCAATCAGCAGGACTTTTTTACCCTGCTGCACCAGACTTACACCCAGATTGACCGCTGTGGTTGTTTTTCCGACACCACCTTTCTGGTTAGTCAGAGCAATTACTTTGCAATTTGACATAGATGCGTCCTCCTTTCACATAGATTTAGCCACTTTGTCAAGGTGGCTATGTAAACAGTACCAGAGAACGCAAAAAAGCCGCCTACTCTTAAAATCAATAAGAATAAGCGGCTTTGTAATTTGCCTTAGACATATTCAATTTTCATTCTCTTGGTCGGTGCATTTATGACCTTAAAAATAAGCTCGTCAACACAATCCGTATATCTGCCTTGCTG
>ERZ780125.50-NODE-50-length-60260-cov-28.6763_pt1 | contig 60260 bp, 56 predicted proteins | sample MGYA00433082_ERZ780125 | MGnify/ENA primary metagenome ERZ780125 (study PRJEB29588, sample SAMEA1970465) | human gut metagenome | biome: human gut; feature: human-associated habitat; material: faeces | place: Denmark | collected 2008/2010 ... | reverse complement strand
GTTTCATTGTCACTTCTGTTTGTTCCTAAGTGACAACCTTTTTCAGGGAAGTACAAACTTCACTGCATCACTTGACAATAGCCTGCTTGTATATAGACAGGAAAAGGCAACACCCAACGACGGGCATTGCCTTTCTTGTATAATAACAAAGAGGAATTTTATCTCTCATTAAGTGGCTTATACTCCAGTTCGCCAAGAATATTCTTATATGCAGGACGGATAATACGACGGCCTTCGAAATTGAGTTCTTCAATACGATGGGCTGTCCAACCCACGATACGTGCCATGGCGAAAATAGGTGTATAGATTTCCTGTGGCAAACCAATCATTTCATAGATAAAGCCACTGTAGAAATCAAGATTTGCACACGCTGGCTTGCTGCCTCCACGGTGTTCCTGCAGACATTTGATACCTTCCTGCTCTATCAACTTCAGGAAATTATACTCGTCTTCTCTACCCTTTTCCTTGGCAAGTTCACCTGCCAGGCGCTTCAGTTCAACGGCACGTGGGTCACTCAAAGTATAGACCGCATGACCGATACCATAAATGAGACCTGTCTTGTCATAAGCCTCCTTGTTGAGCATTCGCTTAAGGTAAGTATCAAGTTCAGTTACATTACCCCAATCCTTGATAGCTTCTTTCAAGTGGTGGAACATATTGATAACCTTGATATTGGCACCACCATGCAAAGGACCCTTTAAACTACCGATACCAGCAGCAATAGAACTGTAAGTATCTGTACGGGTAGAAGATGTTACACGTACTGTAAAGGTTGAGTTGTTACCACCACCATGTTCTGCCTGGATAATCAGGAGAAGGTCGAGCATACGGGCATCCAGTTCGGAATAGTTTTCATGCTTCATCATATAAAGAAAATTCTCTGCAATAGAGAGATTCTCACGAGGATGACGAATATGTAAACTTCTACCCTGAACAGAGTGACGGTAGATATTGTATGCATAAGCGATGATGGTTGGGAACTTGGCAATCAACTCAATGCTCTGGCGCATCAGATTGTCACGGCTGATGTCATCCGGATTCGGATCGAAGGTGTACATTTCGAGCACACAACGGGCCAGGATGTTCATGATGTTGCTGCCTTCCAGCTCGATGATATGGGTAATCGTACGATGATCAAGCGGCATATTATCGTTCAGAAGTTCCTTGAAAGCATCCAATTCCTCCTTATCAGGCAATTGGCCCGAGAGCAGCAGGAAGGCTACTTCCTCGAATCCGAAACGCTTCTCCTTCAAGAGAGGAGTTACCAGGTCATCAAGTTCATAACCACGATAATAAAGTTTACCTTCTGTAGGGGTCAACTTACCTTCTGCATCGCGCTCATAACCCACTACATTACCGATATTGGTCAGTCCGACCAACACACCAGAGCCATCCTCATTACGAAGTCCACGCTTCACATTGAACTTCTTGAATGCTTCCTTATCAATCTTGCATGAGTTTTTTACCTCATCGCTTAATTTATATATTAAATATTCTTTATTCATAACTGTTACTTTTTTAGCTGCATGGCTACAACTATTATTTCTTTGCAGCAAAGTTCAATGCAGAACCAGCCTTAAACCATGCAATCTGTGTATCATTATAAGTATGCTCAACCTCGAAACTATCCTCAGAACCATCCTTGTGCTTCAGGGTGACGGTGAGTTTAGAACCTGGAGCAAACTCCTTCAAACCTGTCAAAGAGATGCGGTCATCCTCCTGCACCTTATTATAATCATCCTTGTTGCAGAATGTGAGGGCAAGCATACCCTGCTTCTTCAGGTTGGTTTCGTGGATGCGGGCGAAACTCTTGGCGAGAATCACCTTCACGTTGAGGAAACGAGGCTCCATAGCTGCATGCTCACGGGAAGAACCTTCACCATAGTTATCCTCTGCCACCACGATGCTGCTGATGCCTTTTGCCTTGTAAGCCTTGGCAGCGGTAGAAACCTCGACATAAGCACCATCCAACTGGTTCTTCACCTTATTGCTCTCACCGTTAAAGGCATTAACGGCACCCATTAAAAGGTTGTCGGAGATGTTCTGCAAATGTCCACGGAACTTCAGCCAAGGACCCGCCATAGAGATGTGGTCGGTGGTACATTTGCCCTCGGTTTTGATAAGAAGCGGCATATCTGTCAGGTCTTTTCCATCCCATGGAGCAAACGGAGCAAGTTTCTGGAGTCGGTTGCTGTCAGGCGAAATGACTACCTCTACATTGGCATTTTCTTCGCTTGGGGCAATGAATCCCTTATCCTCTACGGCAAAACCCTTAGGTGGGAAGGTGAAACCTGTAGGCGCATCGAGCATCACGCTGTTGCCATCCTTATCCAGCAAGGTATCTGTAACCGGATTGAAGTCGAGACGGCCCGCAATGGTGAGAGCCACGGTGAGCTCTGGACTGCCGATGAAGGCAAACGTATTAGGGTTACCATCAGCACGGCGGCGGAAGTTTCGGTTGAAAGAAGTGACGATGGCATTCTTGCGCGAATTATCATCGGTATGACGCTTCCACTGTCCGATGCAAGGACCGCAGGCATTGGTCATGATGAGGGCTCCAATCTTCTTGAAATCATCAAGGATGCCATCACGCTCGGCTGTATAGCGAATCTGCTCTGAACCCGGGTTGATGATAAGCTGTCCCTTCACCTCAATACCTTTCTCATAAGCCTGACGGGCAATGCTGGCAGCACGGGCCAAGTCCTGATAAGAAGAGTTGGTACAGCTACCTACCAATCCTACTTCTACTACCATCGGATAATCGTTGGCAGGACCTTTTGCCTTCATATGAGAGATTGGTGTGGCTGCATCTGGAGTGAACGGACCGTTAAGATGAGGTTCAACCTTAGAAAGGTCGATTTCAACAATCTGGTCGTAGAAAGCAGACGGATCTGCCAACACCTCATCATCAGCACGGAGTTCGGCTGCATTCATCTGTGCGAGAGATGCAATTTCTTCACGGCCTGTCTTGCGGAGATACTCGCTGGCATTCTGGTCGAATGGGAAGATAGAGCATGTGGCACCCAATTCGGCTCCCATGTTACAGATGGTAGCCTTGCCGGTAGTAGAGATGCTGTCCAATCCCTCGCCGAAGTATTCGAGAATGGCATTGGTTCCGCCCTTTACGGTAAGGATGCCGAGGATTTCGAGAATCACATCCTTAGGAGTGGCCCAGCCAGAGAGTTTGCCTGTAAGATGCACACCGATGAGGCGTGGCATCTTGAGTTCCCAAGGCTGACCGGTCAGCACATCTACGGCATCAGCACCACCTACACCTACTGCCACCATGCCGAGACCGCCGGCATTAGGAGTATGAGAATCGGTACCCACCATCATACCTCCAGGGAAAGCATAGTTTTCGAGCACTACCTGATGGATGATTCCTGCACCTGGTCCCCAGAAACCGATATGGTATTTCTGAGAAACAGACTTCAGGAAGTCGTAAACCTCCTTATTGGTCTTGCAAGCCTCAGGAAGATCTTGTGTTGCGCCCACATCGGCACGAATCAAGTGATCACAATGTACGGAAGCAGGTACGGCAACCTTGTCCTTACCCGCATTCATGAACTGCAAGAGTGCCATTTGCGCAGTCGCATCCTGCATCGCCACGCGATTAGGACGGAAGTCAACATATTCTACACCTCTTTTATATGGTCGCAACTGTGTTGGGTCGAAAAGATGTGCAAAGAGCACCTTCTCGGCATAAGTAAGAGGTCGTTTCACCGTAGCCTTAGCCTGGGCTACACTTTCCGAATACGAAGCGTAAAAGCTTCTCAGCATTTCAATGTCCAATATCATCTTGTTCACAATTTTAATTAATTATACACTCTTTCGAGCAATTCTGTTTGCAAAAATACAACTTTTTCTACAAATAGTAGCATGTTTTATCGAAAATTTATCATTTTGATATGATTTTTCTATTTTTTTGATAATTTTGTTGCATATTTATACGTTAATCACTCTCTTTTTCCGGAAAAACAGGATTATGATATGAAAAGACAAGAATGGCTACGGAAAGGCAGGAAAACAGAGAAAAAAGAAAGGAAAGTGAAGAAAAGAGAAGTAAAAATGAAAGAAAAAGCAAAAATTTTTGGTACTCTCCGCATTATTTATTATTTTTGCAAATGTTATGAGAATAGACATTATTACAGTATTACCAGAGATGCTGGAGGGATTCTTCAATGAGTCCATTCTGGCACGTGCGCAGAAGAAGGGTCTAGCGGAGATTCATCTGCACAACCTGCGTGACTACACATTAGATAAATGGAAGCGTGTGGACGACTATCCATACGGCGGAAGTGCCGGCATGGTGATGCAATGTGAACCAATAGACCGCTGCATTGCTGCACTGAAGGCAGAGCGCGAGTATGATGACGTGATTTATGTTTCGCCAGATGGTGAAACTTTCAACCAGAAGATAGCCAACGAAATGTCGATGCAGGGTAACCTCATCATCCTCTGCGGTCACTACAAGGGTATTGACCAGCGTGTGCGCGACCATCTCATTACCCGAGAAATCAGTGTAGGTGATTATGTGCTGACGGGTGGCGAACTTGCTGCAGCCATCATCTCAGATGCCGTCATCCGACTGGTTCCGGGTGTTATCAGCGACGAACAGAGCGCACTTTCCGACTGTTTCCAGGACGACATTCTTGCCGCCCCTATCTACACCCGTCCTGCCGACTACAAGGGATGGAAGGTTCCGGAGATTCTGCTCAGTGGCAACGAAGCCAAGATTCGCCAGTGGGAATTCGACCAAGCCATGGAAAGAACCAAGCGCCTGCGCCCTGACCTGCTGAAATAAGAAGAAATCATTGCTGATTACTATCATACCCAGAACGGTAATTTTTAGGCACGGTGTAATCCGTTTCTAAAAATCACCGTTCTACTCATTCTCAAGCCATATACTGAACTCTACACCTTATTTATCAACTACACCTTATTAATATTATTCTTTTTCTACGCATTTTTCGCAGAAAGCCTCACCCAGCATGAAACCTTCTTCGTAGAGGCGTTCCAGTTTATCGGTATCCTTCTCTATTCTGCCAACTTCCAACGGACGGATTGGACGGATACAGGTAATCTTACCCGCAGCCTCCAGATCATCTACAAGCTGGATCTGTTCGTTATAAGCCCGATGACGGTGACTCAGAGCCACACGTAGGCGAGGATAGTTCTTATATAAATAAGGTATCTTATGGTCTTTGCCCATATCACGCCATCCTTTGTTGCGAGTCAGGACAACCACATTGTGTTGCCACCCCATGTCAATGGCGTGCTGTACCGGAATACTGTCCGCAATACCACCATCCAACATCGGAATGCCATCCACTTCCACAATCTTGCTCACATATGGCAAACTGCTGGAAGCACGCACAATATCCAGTGCACGCTGCCTGTCATGATTCTCGGAAAGATACATAGCCTTGCCCGTAAGACAATTGGTAGTAACCATCTCGAAACCATCGGCATACTTAAAATAGGTATCAAAATCGAAAGGCAAGAGCTGGTTCGGAAACTTATCGTAGAGCAATTTGCGGTCGAAGATACACCCCTGAGTCACCAGATGGCGAATACCGATATACTGGTATCGGGCCAGATAATCGATGTTAGAGATACGGGCACGCCGAGGCTGGCGGCTCATATACGACATGCCATTACATGCCCCAGCCGATACAGCCACTGTATAAGGGAAATGAACATCATGCTTCATGAAGGCATCCAGTACCCCACTGGTGAAGACCCCTCGCATGCCTCCTCCCTCAAGAACCAAACCTGTTGTTTTCAAATTCAATTTCATAACACACTCTCTGCTTTTAAAATTCTGAAAATAATTATATTTTGCTCGCAGCATAGACAATTTTCTTACATTTTGTCTAGCAAAAAGCCGTTTTTATATTAATTATTTATAAATTTACGCGTTTTATTCAATTTTGCTTGCAAAGATACGTATTTTTTGGGAAATAATTGCTAACTTTGCAAGCAAAATAATGTAAAAAACTAAAAATATGTTCAGCAAAGAGACTTACATCAGCCGCAGACAGGAGCTGAAGAAGCTTGTGAAAAGCGGCGTAATTATACTTTTCGGAAACAACAATTCACCATGTAATTTCCCTAACAACGGATATTACCCTTTCCGTCAGGACTCGACATTCCTCTATTATTTCGGATTGCAGCGCGACGGTCTGGTAGGTGTGATAGATATAGACAACGATATTGAAACCCTGATTGGCGACGACATCGACCTCGTAGACATCGTATGGTACGGAAGCGTTGACAGTGTTCATGATCTTGCAGCACAGGTAGGCGTTCACAACTCAGCACCTATGAAAACGCTCAAGACTATCTGCAACGACGCCATGTCGAAGAAGCGCAAGATTCATTTCCTGCCACCTTACCGCTACGACATCAAACTGCAGATATTCGACCTTCTGGGTATCCATCCTAACCAGCAGAAAGAAGAGGCCAGCATGGACCTCATCAAGGCTGTTGTGAAGATGCGTTCAACTAAGACCCAGGAAGAAATCGAGGAATTGGAGCGTGCTGCTGTCATCGGATACAAGATGCATACCACAGCGATGAAGCTCGTACGTCCGGGTGTAACAGAAAAATATGTTGCAGGTCAGGTAAGCGGCATTGCCCACTCTTACGGAGCCATGGTCAGTTTCCCAACTATCTTCAGTCAGCACGGTGAAATTCAGCATGGTTATCCATCTATGAATGTACTGGAAGAAGGCAGACTGGCACTCTGTGATGCAGGTGCAGAAACTATGAACAACTACTGTTCAGACAACACCCGCACCATGCCGGTGAGCGGAAAGTTCAGCCAGCGCCAGTTGGAAATCTACTCTATTGTAGAAGAATGCCACGACCATGCACTGGATGTAGCCAAGCCAGGCGTAAAATGGGCTGACGTACACTTCTCTGTTTGCCGCCTGCTCTTCGACCGCATGAAGGAACTCGGACTTGCAAAGGGTGATACAGAAGAGGCTGTAAAGGCTGGAGCACACGCCATGTTCCTGCCTCATGGTTTGGGCCACATGATGGGAATGGATGTTCACGACATGGAGAACCTCGACCAGATTAACGTTGGTTTCGACGAAGAGGTACGCCCTAATCTGGAGCAATTCGGTACCAACTGCCTGCGTATGGGTCGCCGTCTGCAGGAAGGTTTCGTGGTAACCGACGAGCCGGGAGTTTACTTCATCCCTGCCCTCATCGACGACTGGAAGGCATCCGGTCACTGTGCAGAATTCCTCAACTTCGACAAGATTGAGACCTATAAAGATTTCGGTGGTATCCGAATTGAGGACGATGTACTCATCACCAAAGATGGTTGCAGATTCCTGGGCATAGACCGCATACCTTATCATCCAAAAGATGTTGAGGAGTTCATGGCAGCCAACAAGGAATAAAATTTCTGAAAGAGAAATCATTTCAGGAATAAGGAATCAGAGAGAAGATATAACAAGAACATTAATATAAAGAGAAAAGAATTCATGAAGAAAACTATGATTGTTGCAGCCTTGATGGCTTTGGTAGCCACAGGAGCAAATGCGAAGAAAGCTGCAGACTCTGCAGAAGTAGCAAAGAACAAACCTGTATTTACTGTAGTAAAGCAGAATCCTATCACTAGCATCAAGGATCAGAACCGCAGTGGTACGTGCTGGGCTTACTCTACCCTCAGCTACTTCGAGAGCGAAATCTTGAAGAAGACAGGCAAGACCTACGACCTCAGCGAAATGTTCGTAGCCAACAAGACTTATATGGACCGCGCCACAGTGGCTGTAAGAATGCACGGCGACGTGAGCTTCTCTGAGGGTGGTAGCGCCTACGATGTACTCTATGCTTTGCAGCACTATGGTATTGTACCTGAGTCTGCCATGCCTGCACCAGGTTCATTGACAGGTGACTCTTTGGCTAACTTCGGTGAGTTCTTCAATGTAATGACTCCATACGTAGAGGCAGTAGCAAAGAGCACAGCTAAGAAGCTTTCTCCAGCCTGGAAGAGCGGTCTTCAGGGCATCATCGACTCTTACATCGGTAAGGCTCCTGAGAAGTTTACATACGAGGGCAAGCAGTATACTCCACAGAGCTTCTGCCAGAGCCTCGGTTTGAATCTTGATGATTATGTAACCATTACCAGCTACACCCACCACCCAATGTGGAGCAAGTTTGCTGTTGAGGTACAGGATAATTGGCGCTGGCCTTTGAGTTACAACGTTCCTATGGAAGACATCTGCAAGATTATCGACAACGCTGTAAACAACGGTTATACAGTAGCTTGGGGCGGTGACGTAACAGAAGATGGTTTCACTCGCAAGGGTCTCGGCATCGCTTACGACGTAAAGAAGGTTCGCTCTATGGCCGGTACAGATGCTGACCATTGGTTCAAGCTCTCTAAGGACGAGAAGAAGGAGAAGTTTGATTCTCTCGGCGTGAATGCTCCTGAGATTGTTCCTACACAGGCTATGCGTCAGGAAGCATTCGACAATTGGGAGACAACTGACGACCACGGTATGCACATCTACGGTATCGCTAAGGATCAGAACGGCAAGGAGTACTACATGGTTAAGAACTCTTGGGGCGAGTATGGTGACTACAAGGGAACCTGGTACATGACCAAGGCTTTCGTAGCTTACAAGACTATGGACTTCATGGTTAACAAGAACGCCCTTCCTAAGGACATCCGCAAGAAGCTCGGAATCTAGGAGAGTTTTAATAGTTAAAAGTTTATAGTTAACAGTCTATAGGTTTTCTATGGACATTCTCCTAAACAAAAATATTCAAGGGGCAGCAAACCGATGAGTTTGCTGCCTTTTTTGTTGCCAAGAAAATCTCTTATTTACTTATTTTGGGTTGCCAACAAGTCTTATTTTTACTTATTTCTAGGTAATTTAGTAAAATTCCTCCCTAAACATTTCCTTTTGTCATTTTATTTTCGTAACTTTGGGGGCAGAAATAAAAAATAATTAAAATGCATTTTAAATGGAATTACGAATCACCAACACCTGAACAGCAAAAAGCAGCAGAAGAATTAGGCGCCAAGCTAAATATGAGCCCAGTTCTTGCCCATTTGCTCATCAAGCGCGAGATTACGACAGAGTCTGCAGCCAAACGGTTCTTCCGTCCACAACTCTCAGATCTCATCAATCCATTCCTGATGAAAGACATGGATATTGCCGTAGACCGCCTGAACGATGCTATGGGTAGAAAGGAACGTATCCTTGTTTACGGAGACTATGACGTAGACGGATGCACCGCCGTTGCCCTGGTGTACAAATTCTTGCAGCAATTCTATTCAAACATCGACTACTACATTCCCGACCGCTACGACGAAGGTTACGGAGTGAGTAAGAAAGGAATTGATTTTGCTCATCAGACTGGTGTAAAACTGATTATTATTCTAGACTGCGGAATCAAGGCTATTCAGGAGATAGAATATGCCAAGAGTCTGGGAATAGACTTCATCATCTGCGACCATCACGTTCCTGACGATGTGATGCCACCTGCTGTGGCCATACTCAATCCGAAGCGTCCTGACGATCCATTCCCATTCAAGCATCTCTGCGGATGCGGTGTAGGGTTCAAGTTTATGCAGGCTTTTGCCAAGAACAACAACATTCCGTTCTCCAGGCTCATTCCTCTGCTCGACTTCTGCGCCGTGAGTATTGCTGCCGACATTGTGCCGGTGGTAGATGAGAACAGAATACTCGCCTTCCATGGTCTTAAGTTGCTGAATACCAACCCAAGTATCGGTCTGAAATCCATCATCGACATCTGCGGACTGAACGGACGCGAGCTCTCTATGAGCGATATTGTGTTCAAGATTGGCCCCCGCATCAATGCTTCAGGCAGAATGGAGAACGGCAAGCTGAGCGTAGATCTGCTGGTAGAAAGAGACTATTCCTCAGCCCTGCGCATGGCCAGACACATCAATGAGTACAATGAGCAGCGCAAAGACATAGACAAGCAGATGACTGAAGAAGCCAACGGCATCGTATCGCGTCTGGAAAGCATGAAACACAACTCCAGCATCGTGCTCTATGATGAAGGCTGGAAAAAGGGAGTCATTGGCATTGTTGCTTCCCGACTCACCGAAATCTACTTCCGCCCTACCATTGTTCTGACCCGGGATGGTGATATGGCTACAGGTTCAGCACGTAGCGTAACGGGATTTGACATCTACTCAGCCATCAAGAGTTGCCGCGACCTCCTGCTCAATTTCGGTGGTCATACCTATGCTGCCGGACTTACCTTGAAGTGGGATAAGGTTAGAGAGTTCAGAGACAGGTTCCAGCATTATGTAGAAGAGCATATTTCGCCTCAACAGACAGAACCGATGCTCAACATAGATGCTGAAATTGACTTTAAAGACATTACCAAGCATCTGCAGGCCGACTTGAAGCGCTTCTCTCCTTTCGGTCCATGTAACCAGAAACCTATTTTCTGCACCAACCGGGTATATGATTATGGTACCAGCAAGGTGGTGGGCAGAGAACAGGAACACATCAAGTTGGAACTGGTAGACTCAAAATCAAGCACGGTCTTAAACGGCATCGCTTTCGGTCAGAGTGCAGCTGCCCGCTACATCAAGAGTAAGCGAAGTTTCGACATTGCCTTCACCATAGAAGAGAATATTTTTAAGAAAAACCAAGTTCAACTTCAGATAGAAGACATCCGTCCAAACGAAGGATGAGGTACTTAGCCCTATGCATGGATTAGGCACTGATTACTCGGATTACACGGATTTGTAGAGCAAATCCGTCAGGACGCAAAAGCATCGAAATCTGCAAGGGCAAAAGTTTTAAAAAATGGCAGATAAATATCAAGAAATACTACGTACATATTGGGGGTATCCTGACTTTCGCGGCATACAACGAGACATCATCGAGAGTATAGCCCGAGGTGAGGATACCCTCGGTCTTATGCCTACAGGTGGCGGTAAATCCATCACCTTCCAGGTTCCAGCCCTTGCCCAAAAGGGCGTCTGCATTGTGGTAACTCCACTCATTGCGCTGATGAAGGATCAGGTACAGCATCTCAAGGCCCGCAACATCCTGGCTGAAGCCATCTACACAGGATTGTCGCGCCAAGAGATTCTCCGAATATTGGAAAATTGTATTTTCGGTGAAATCAAGTTTCTGTATGTTTCACCAGAACGTCTTTCTTCAGAATTGTTCCAAACTAAACTGCGCCACATTCCGGTGAGTTTCATCACGGTAGATGAAGCTCACTGCATCAGCCAGTGGGGTTACGATTTCCGCCCGTCTTATCTCGAAATTGCAAAAATAAGAGATATGAAGCCCGGTGTACCAGTCCTTGCTCTTACGGCTACGGCCACTCCCGATGTAGTAGAAGATATCCAGAACCAGCTTCACTTCAAGAAGCAAAACGTATTTAAAATGAGTTTTGCCCGCAAGAATCTTGCCTATGTGGTGCGCACCACCAACGACAAGTTGACCGAAATGGTTCATATCCTGCAGTGTACCCAAGGCTCGGCAATCATTTATGCGAGAAGCCGAAAACGAACCAAGGAGATGGCAGAACTTCTGAACAAACAAGGTATTTCTGCTACATTTTACCATGCCGGACTGGATTCCGACGTGAAGGATATCCGACAGAAAAACTGGCAAAATGACGAGATAAGGGTAATGGTAGCAACCAATGCTTTCGGCATGGGAATAGACAAGTCAGATGTGAGAATGGTAATTCATATAGATTGTCCAGACTCACTGGAAGCCTATTTTCAAGAGGCGGGTAGAGGCGGAAGAGACGGCGAAAAGGCTTATGCTGTGCTGCTCTACAACCAGAGCGATGAAAACAAACTCATGAAACGCATAGACGAAACCTTCCCAGACAAAGAATTCATCAAAGACGTTTACGAGCATCTTGCTTACTTTTTCCAGGTGGCAGTTGGAAGCGGAATGGGACAGACTTTCATGTTCGAGATAGAGAAGTTCTGCTTCACCTACAAGTACTTCCCTACTCGCGTAGACTCGGCTCTGCGCATTCTGGAGCGCTCAGGCTATATCCACTACGAGGACAATCCTGACGGAAAAGCAAGAATCAGATTTAACATCAGCCGAAATGATCTCTATCTGCTAGAGAATGTTTCGGAGAAGGAAGAGTCTGTTATTACGGGGCTTCTGCGTAATTACGGCGGTCTGTTTACCGACTATGTTTACATTGATGAGTCGCTGATAGAGCGTGTAAGCGAACTAAACCGTCAGCAGGTATACATGATTCTGAAAAATCTGAGTGCCCGCCACATCATCGACTTCATTCCCCGCCGCAAGACACCTTATATCAGCTACACGCGTCCTAGGGAAGATGGCTTCAGAGTTATCATCCCTGAGGAGGTATGGGAAGTACGCAAGAAACAGTTTACTGCCCACATCAAGAGCATTATCAGTTATGCAAAGAACGACAGCATCTGCCGTTCACGCCAGCTTCTGAGTTATTTTGGCGAAAAAACGAAAATGAAGGACGACTGCGGGATATGTGATGTCTGCATAGATCACAAAATACCCCAGAAGCAAACTATTATATCAGAAATTCTAGACTTGCTGAAAGACGGAAAGCCACATGACATTACAGAATTAAACCAACTGAAATATGATTCAGAAGATATGGCTGCAGTTCTTGAAGAAATGGTTGCAGAGAATATGATGAATGTTGAGGAAGATGAAATCCGGCTTGAACCGAAACCGGAAATGAAACCCTAATATCTTATAAGTCCTGAAGGAGTAAAAGCTTTCGAGAAGAGAGATGCTTTTGCCTTTTCAGGGCTTTTTGTATATGCCAGCATTGGGATTTCGCATACGCCAGCAGCGAGATTTGTATATGCCAGCAACTTATACCCCCATATAAACATGAAAAAAGGGAACGACACCTCTCGGGCCATTCCCTTTTCAACATTATGTACGAGAAAAAAATTAGTTATTCTCAGGGCGAAGTTTACGAACTGTAACACCAGCCTGCCACATTTCCTTGTTGCGCATAGCCTCGAGTTCAGCGTTCAACTTCTCGCGGTAATCAGCCTGAGAGTTCTTGTCGATAGAAATCTGAGCCTCGTTACCAGTCTTTACAGAGTAGTACAACCACTCCATTACAGGCTTGATAGCCTCACGGAAACGAGGAGCCCAGTCAAGAGCACCACGCTGAGCTGTTGTTGAACAGTTAGCATACATCCAATCCATACCCTTAGCACCGAAGAGAGGGCCAAGGCTCTGTGTGAGCTCCTCAACAGTCTCGTTGAAAGCCTCAGATGGTGAGTGACCATTCTCGCGGAGCACGTCATACTGTGCCTCCAACAATCCCTCAATTGCACCCATCAATGAGCCACGCTCACCTGTGAGGTCAGAAGTAGCCTCACGCTGGAATGTTGTCTTGAACAAATAACCGGCACCGATACCGATACCGAAGGCAATAGTCTTCTCCTCTGCCTTACCAGATGCATCCTGATATACAGCGTAAGAGCAGTTCAAACCACGACCCTCGCAGAACATAGTGCGGAGAGAAGTACCAGAACCCTTAGGAGCAACCATGATTACATCAATATCCTTTGGTGGAACAACGCCTGTGCGGTCGCTCCAGTTGATAGCGAAACCATGTGAATAATACAAAGTCTTACCTGCTGTGAGGTGTGGCTTAATCTTTGGCCAGCATGCAATCTGACCGGCATCAGAAAGCAACATGCAGATGATAGTACCTTTTTCAGCAGCTTCCTCGATAGAGAACAGAGTCTTACCAGGAACCCAACCATCCTTCAGACACTTCTCGTAGGTCTTACCCTGACGCTGTCCGACGATGACGTTGAAACCATTATCGCGAAGGTTACAAGCCTGACCAGGACCCTGGATACCATAACCGATAACTGCGATAGTTTCGTTCTTCAATACTTCACGTGCTTTCTCCAATGAAAATTCATGACTGGTGACAACAGTTTCCATTACGCCACCGAAATTCATTTCTGCCATAATTTTTATTTTTTTTGTGCGGCTTGCCGTTTGTGGAGCCGCGGGTTATACTTGTCCATACGGATGCGAGCTGTATTCTTATCCAAAGAGAGCCTGTTTGATCCGTCCACCCCCTATCCAAGAAGGCGGCTCTGGGTTTATTCTTATTTTCTGAGTGCAAAGGTAAGCAAATAAAATGAAACCACCAAATTTTTCTTTCAATTTTTAATAAATTTAGCCTTACTTCTTACAACTTCCACCTCATTTGCGTCATTTTTGCCGGTTTTTGTTATCTTTATGCAGTATTCTTGCACTTTTTCCGCCTCACTCGTTTCTTCCAAATAGAAATGAAGTTGGTCTCCCTGGTGACTTTCTGCTACGTAAGCTATCTCAAATCTTTGCAAAAAGTGATTTTTGTAATAATCCAGATCAAAGAGGTCGAGGATATGTTCGATGTATTTCACCGAGTTGATGTGCCCGTTAACATCTACATCATGATAATAGGTGTCAATGGTTCTCACCAGCTTGGCATCCTTGCCCATTTTCACTCTCGAACTTGCCTGGATAGGACAAGGTTTTTCCGAATCAATATATTCTTTGATGAGTCCGTCGTGAATTTCAAAAATATCAACAGGCTGTCGGGTTTCCGTATCAATCATTGCCCACACGCTCTTGCCGTAGCCGTAAACCTTGGCTTCTTCGGATGATGATGTCTTGTCGCAGATTTTGAAATCTCGGGATGTGAAATATTTCATGGCACTCTCGCACCAGGTTTCTACCACAAAGCGGTCGTAAGACTTCGGCATCTCTGTCATCTCTATGGCCAGTCGGCTGAGAACCCATGTCTTGTGTCGGGGCATGAGGTAGTTCATTCCGAACCCGCGGTCGTTGCTGTGAAAATCGGCAGCATTGAGCAGATGATTTCCGAGATGGCCCATAAAGAGGTGGCTGCTGAAATCGCAGTGGAAAGGCTCCGAAAGAAATTCGTAACGCCCTACCTTATCTAATATTTTCTGTTCCATAATATCTGTCTCGTCCTTTTATCTTGTTGTTTGTCTTGTTGTTTTAAACCGAAAAAGCCCCCTGCTCCGCTAGTTTGAAGCCAGGGGAACAAAGGGCATCAAAATATGAAAGAAATCTAATCTTCTGAATTCTGCTTGAGATAATCAGAGATGGGTTCGTCAAAACTTCTCGTAACAGCGATTCTGCCGCTTCGGGTATACTGAAGGAGGCAGTTGTAACTGTTGAGCTGCTGGAAAAGGTCAGCTATGTCTTCGGTAAGTCCTGCCAGAAGCACGGTGCTGTAGGTAGGATTCACCTCCATCATGCGGGCATCATGCTTGCGGATGGTGCGCGAAACCTCTGGATTTTCGAGCAATACCGGAGTGGAAATCTTGAAGAGAGCCACTTCATGGATGAAGATCTGGTCGTCGGAGTAGTAATCGCTCTTCACCACGTCAATCTTCTTCTCTATTGCCTTGTTGATTTTCTCAATCTGCTCTTCATCACTCCAAACCGTGATGGTATACTTGTGTATATTCTTGATACTGCTGGCCGAAACATTCAAGCTCTCGATGTTTACCTGTCTGCGAGTAAACACGGCGGTAATCTGATTCAGGATACCGGCAATGTTTTCTGAGTAAACAAGCAATGTATATAATTTCTTTTCGTTGTTATTCTCCATTTTTCCAAATTTTAAAATAATCGGTTACTTTTCGGAGTCTTTCCTTTTCGGAGGATGCTCCCTCTTGAAGGAATTTACACCTTATTATATATATAGCCGAGAACTTTTAATAATTCAACTCGAGTTGCATCTCATCTACACTCTTGCCCGGCAGCGTCATCGGAACGATGTCTTCATTCTCCTTGATGGCGCACTCCAGCAGGTAAGGACCCTTGGTGCTGATCATCTTCTCCACCTTAGCCTGAAGGTCCTTGCGGTCTATTACCACATCGTATGGTATGCCGTAGGCCTTGGCAATCTCTGCATAATGAGGATTCATCATGTGGGTGAAGGAGTGACGGCCGCCGAACATCAGGTCTTGCCACTGGCGCACATTGCCCAGATAGTTGTTGTTCAGCAGAATCATCTTTACCGGTGCCTGCTGCTCCATGATGGTGCCTAGTTCCTGGATGTTCATCTGGAAACCGCCGTCGCCGAAGAAACAGCAGATGGTGCGGTCGGGAGCTCCGAAGGTGGCACCGATGGCTGCCGGAAGGCCGAAGCCCATGGTTCCGAAACCACCACTGGTTACGATGCTCAGCTTCTTGGTAAACTTGAAGTAGCGGCTACTGATCATCTGGTTCTGACCTACGTCGTTTACGAGAACAGCCTCATTATGAGTAGCTTCCGTTACCACGTTGGTCACCTCGCCCATGAGCAGCGGTCCCTCTGTAGGATGGATATCCTTCTCTATTACCTTTTCCTGTTCCTGCTGGCGGTATTCCTCGAAGGAATCTCTCCACTCGCGGTGAACATTCTTGTTCAGCAGACGGGTAATGGCTGGCAGACTCTGCTTGCAGTCGCCCACAACAGCCACATCGGTCTTGATAACCTTATCAATCTCAGCCTTGTCAATGTCCAGGTGGATAATCTTTGCCTGAGGAGCATACTTAGAAGGCACGCCTGTGATACGGTCGCTGAAACGCATACCGATGGCGATGAGCACATCACACTCCTGGGTCTTCATGTTGGTAGCATAAGAACCGTGCATGCCGAGCATACCCATGTTGAGCGGGTGGTTGCTAGGCAGGGCAGAAAGGCCGAGCAGGGTTCTGCCGGCAGGGATATCTGCCTTCTCGAGGAATTCGATGAGTTCATTATGTGCACCGCCAAGCTCTACTCCATGACCCACGAGGGCGAATGGTTTCTTGGCATTGTTGATGAGTTCGGCAGCTTCAGCCACCGCCTTTTCATCTATCGTAGGATAAGGGTTGTAAGATGTAACCTTCTCACATTTCACTGGTTCCCACTCGCATGTAGCCACCTGCGCATTCTTTGTAAAGTCGAGCACCACAGGTCCCGGGCGTCCGCTGCGGGCGATGTAGAAAGCACGGCTCACAGCCCATGCCACATCCTCGGCACGGCGTATCTGGTAAGACCACTTGGAGATTGGCTGGGTAACACCCACGAGGTCTACCTCCTGGAAGGCATCGGTACCCAGGGCACCTACGCCGACCTGTCCGGCGATGACTACGATTGGTGTAGAATCCATCATGGCATCAGCGATGCCAGTCAATGTATTAGTAGCTCCAGGACCACTAGTGACAAGAGCGACGCCCACTTCGCCGCTGACTCGGGCATAACCCTGTGCAGCGTGAGCAGCAGCCTGCTCGTGACGTACCAATATGTGGTCAAACATCTTCTTTTCACCTCTCGTGTAACCGTACAGTGCATCAAACACTGGCATGATGCTGCCGCCCGGATATCCGAAGATAGTTTTAACATCCTCGTTTTTCAGGGAGCGCATCAGTGCTTCGGCTCCTGTTATTACTTCTTTTGCCATTTATATGTTATTATTCTGAATAATTCAAAAACTTTTCTTTTCTCAAAGACTCTAAAAACTGTCTTTTCAAAGACTCTCGAAGACTAGTCGATGATTCTCACACCGCCCTTATCTGCCGAACTTACGCTCTGGGCATAAGCGCGCAGTGCCTTGCTAACCACGCGGTTGCGCTTCAGCGGCTGCTGTGGGCGTGCTGCGAGTTCCTCGTCAGAGAGCTTCACATTGATGGAGCGGCTAGGGATATCAATGACGATGATGTCGCCATCCTTAATCTTGCCGATGTTACCACCTGCTGCAGCCTCTGGACTGATGTGACCGATGCTCAAGCCTGATGTACCGCCTGAGAAGCGGCCGTCGGTGATGAGGGCACATTCCTTGCCCAGGTGACGGCTCTTGATGTAAGAGGTTGGGTAGAGCATCTCCTGCATGCCAGGGCCACCCTTCGGACCCTCGTGGGTGATGACTACGCAGTCGCCTGAGTTAACCTTGCCGCCAAGGATGCCTTCGCATGCATCTTCCTGAGAATCAAAGCATACGGCTGGACCCTCAAAATGCCAGAGCACTGGGTCTACTCCGGCTGTCTTCACTACGCAACCATTCTGGGCGATGTTACCGAAGAGCACTGCCAGTCCGCCATCCTTGGTGTAGGCATGCTCGAGGTCGCGGATACAACCCTCGGCGCGGTCGGTGTCAAGACTCTCCCACTGAGCGTCCTGACTACCCATCTGGGTAGAGAACTTTCTGCCCGGTGCTGAATGGTAAATTCTGTCAGCCTCGGCATCAATCTCTGTGCCGGTAATATCGTATTTCTTCATCTGCTCATCGAGTGTCTTGCCGTCAACACGCTTTACGGCGCCGTTGATCAGACCGCCCTTGTTCAGCTCGTTCAGGATACCGAGGATACCACCTGCGCGGTTGCACTCCTGTACACTGTATTTCTGGGTGTTAGGGCTCAACTTGCATAGGCAAGGCACCTTGCGACTCAATTGGTCGATGTCTTCCATCTTGAAGTCTGCGCCAGCTTCCTGAGCTACTGCCAGCAAGTGGAGCACGGTGTTGGTGCTTCCGCCCATGGCGATGTCCAGGGTCATGGCGTTGAGGAATGCGTCGCGGGTAGCTATATTGCGTGGCAATACGCTCTCGTCACCGTCCTCATAATATGCATAAGCGTTCTTAACTATCTGGCGTGCAGCATCTTTGAAGAGCTGGATGCGGTTTTTGTGGGTAGCAAGAATGGTTCCGTTGCCTGGCAAACTCAGACCGATGGCCTCGGTGAGTGAGTTCATTGAGTTGGCGGTAAACATACCTGAGCAGCTACCGCAACCTGGGCAGGCGCACTGCTCAATCTTCGTCATCTCCTCGTCAGAAACGCTTGTATCAGCACCCTTAATCATAGCTGTAATCAAGTCGGCGTTCTCACCCTTCCAGCGTCCGGCTTCCATAGGTCCACCTGAGCAGAACACGGTAGGAATGTTCAGTCGCATAGATGCCATGAGCATACCTGGGGTTACCTTGTCGCAGTTTGAGATGCAGATCATGGCGTCGGCCTTGTGAGCATTGACCATGTATTCTACAGAGTCGGCAATGATGTCACGGCTTGGGAGGGAATAGAGCATTCCGTCGTGTCCCATTGCGATACCGTCGTCAACGGCGATGGTATTGAATTCGGCTGCGTAGCACCCCATAGCTTCGATTTCCTTCTTGACGATCTGACCGATTTCATGAAGATGGGTATGACCTGGCACAAACTGAGTAAAGCTGTTCACGATAGCAATGATTGGTTTACCAAACTGCTCGTGTTTCATACCTGCAGCTACCCAGAGTGCTCGGGCACCTGCCATTCTTCTACCTTCAGTGCAGACGCTACTTCTTAATGGATGTTTCATATCTTTTTTTCTTTTATTTCCTTGCTTAAAAGGGCTCTTTCGAGCCCATTTGTTATAATTTGCCTGCAAAGATACAGAGAATTTATGTAATAGCCAACAAATTTCGTATAAAATTTCACAAAACTTCGTTTTTTTGTTAGAAAAACAAATAAAATGCTTACAATTTATCACGATAGATACTCATTTCTGCTGATTTTGTGCAAAAAAACAAGAAAGAGCTTATTAACCACACTGAACTCTTATCTTATTAAGATTACCTGACGAAAAAGTATAAAGCGAGGCGGCCAGACATGTAAGAAAGGTAAGAAGAAAAAAAAATCCTCCTAAACCGAAGTTTAGGAGGACCTGGTCACAAGACCAAATATCTGAAACTACTTATTTCTTTATTCAGCTGCATTGTTATCATTGAATGTAGCAACACGGTTGAACTCAACCTGCTTGAAGAGCTTGTCAGTAGCACCCATACCCTTAGCCTGAAGACGATTTGCGCTAATCTTGTAAGTCTTAACGAGAATGTTCTTTACAGCATTGGCACGAGCCTCAGAAAGTTTCTGGTTAAGTTCCTTAGAACCCTCTGGAGATGCATAACCCTTAATTTCAACCTTAGCATTTGGATGATTCTTCATATACTGAGCAATCATCTCGATGTTTGGCATCTGGCTACGCTCTACTTTTGACTTACCTACAGTAAACAATACTGTTGGCTGCAAATTGGTAGCAGTAGCTAGCTTTACATACTTAGGAGCCTTCTGGCACTCATTGAGCGCATTCTGGAGATCCTTGATCTGCTTGTCCTTAGCTGCGAGTTCAGAATCCTTGCTATTCAAGTCGTTGCGGAGGTTGTTGATCTGACCATTCAAACCATCAATCTCGTTCTGGTCGCGTGGAGTTACGATAGTGAAGTTGTGAGAGTTGTTAGAACCCTTGAACTTGTAGTTAACACCCACCTTAACCTGGAAAGCAGACTTGTTAACATCAAACTGGCAACCATTGCAAGCACTCTTGTTGTCGTGAAGGAACCAATTCATAGATGGCTCTACATATACCTGCCAAGCCTTGTTTGCGCCAAGGTTGAATGCGAAGTCAACACCTGCGTTAGCTGTGAGGGCATTGAGGTTGCCATTATGAAGGTTGAAAGAGTGGTAAGCGCCGATGCCTGCCAATGGGATGATTTCGAATTTACGTGGCTCACCCTTGTAACCCAAGAAGAGGTTTGTTGCATTGATAGTACCGATAAACTTACCGCTTGCACCACGAACCAAAGTCTTATGTGTAAAAGGCAGGTTGCGGTTACGAGCATAGAGGTCAGCCTCTACAGCAGCACCCCAAACTGGAGTAAACCACTTTCCGAGACGTACACCTACTGAAGGATTTACGTTCTTGAACCATGCATTGTGAGTAGTCTTTGTAGCAGCTCCAACGTTTACACCAAGATACCAATTGTCAAAGAACTTGCTCTCCTGTGTAGTCTGAGCAGATGCAGATACTGCCATTACGGCAGCAGCAAACATTAATACTAACTTTTTCATTTTCTCTCTAAAATTTAATTTTATATAAATTACTTAAAACTTCATTTTCAGGGTGCAAAATAATAAAAAAAATTATTAACTACCAAATTTTTAGCCATTTTTTATGCTGTAAAACATAAAAAATGGAGAAAAAGAACATTTTAATATCCTATTTCTCCATTCTATTTTACTCAAAATGAATAATCTGAGCCATTATTGGTTCTATCCGTTTCTATCAGAAAACATCTTCTGAAGAAAGCTAAAGTTCGAAAACCTGAGCGCTTCTGCCTGTGATGGTTACCTGCTTGTTGCCCAAGCCAGAAACCGAGAGTTTCAGCGTGCGAGGCAAGGCATTCACCACTTTAAGCCAGGTTTTGCCCGATTTAGAATCCTTCACCACACTGGTGCCCACATATTTCTTCAGCGCATCCGGCAGGCTGAGCACGGATGAGATGTAGAGGTCACCGGCATGCTGCCCGAACATCTTCTGCATCTTGTAGCTCTCGCTCGCGCGTACATTATTATTATCAAAGTAAATCATGTCCGGCTGCCAGTTGCTGTATCCGTCCTTACACAAGAGAGGAGCATAGGATGTCATTTCAACCACATCGCCGTTGCGCTCCACATTGCAGAGGTATATGCCCTCAGCCAGCGCATTGTCTACCGCATTGGCACCGCGAGATGCATATTCGCCCAGATAAACCTTAGGAGCCTTGCGGTCGTAATGGTCGTAATAATCCTGATGGTTCAGGAACCAGCCCGGCTGCTCGTAATAATGCTCGTCTACGGCATCAATCCAGCGCTTGTTTTCGCGGGCAATCTTCCAACCCTCAATATAATCGGAAGACGGGAAGTGGAACGGACCTACGGTACCCACCACCTCTATCTGAGGATATTTCTGCTTCACTGCCTTGCAGATCATCAGATAGCGCTGCTCGAAATCGGTAGAGATGAGGTCTTCGTTGCCGATGCCTATCATCTTGAGGTTGAACGGAGCCGGATGACCCGCATCGGCTCTCATCTTAGCCCACTTAGAGGTGGCAGGGTCGCCATTCGCCCATTCTACCAGGTCTAGCACGTCCTGAATATACTGCGGCATCTCGCTCATCGGGATTCCGCCCTGCTGACCAGCCACTCCGCGCTCATCTGCCACAGAGTTCTGACAAGGAACACCTGCCGCCAATACAGGCAGCGGCTCGGCTCCCATATCCTCGCACCACTGGAAATACTCATAGAAACCCAGCTGGCGGGTCTGATGGTATCCCCAGATGTTGTAGGCTGGCTTGCGATCTTTCTGCGGACCCACGCTCTCCTTCCAGTGATAAATGTTCTTGAGCCCCTGACCGTGGAGCATGCAGCCACCCGGGAAGCGCACGAAGCGAGGCTTCAGGTCGGCAATGGCCTCGGCAAGGTCTTTACGCAGTCCATGACCCTTGTAAGTATCTTGTGGTTTGAGACTTACCAAATCTACCGCCACTTTCTGCTCGCCCTTAGGTAAGATGGCGAACCGGATGTTCTTGCCCAGCTTGCCTTCCTTAGTGGTGGCTTCACTGGCGAGTTCGCCCTCATATTTATCGGTCACGATGAGCTGCGCCTTATATTCCTTCCAGTCAGTTCCCTGCACCTTAATCTTGGTCTGGCATACCGACAATCCCTCCTGGTTTACGAGCGCCAGGGTGAGGTCTTTCTTCTTGACATCGATGCAGCGGGCGTGCAGGCTCACCTCGTAGATGGCCGGCTGATGCTTACCCTCCTTGCCCTCAACGGCAGCTCCGCGACGTATGGCGATGCCGTCCCAACCTATATTATAAATAGGTGTAGCGCCCAGAACGGCGTAATGGGGATTGTTCTGGCTCACCCCGTTTTCGGTGGCGATGCCCTCTTTCTCTACCCCCACCCATGCCGTGGTGGCATTCCACTGGTGGCGGTGGTCTTCCTTGTTATACTCAAAGTCGCCGTTCTGCAACATTTCTGCAGAGAGTCCTCCGTCGGCAGCGCGGCTGATGTCTTCGAAGAAGATACCCATCAGCTTGTTGGAGATGCGGTGGGATTTCTGTGGATTGATACTGAGGTTGGCAGGGATTTCCGAATCTTTCGGCAGGTCGATGTGGTTGTCCTTGGCATAAGCTGCGAGGTCGGCATCGGTCTTCGGCATCGGCTGGGCGTTGAGTTTTGCCTCTTCAGAGAGGGCGTGGAACCAGGAACGGATGTAGTTGAGATGCACTGCCGGCACCTCGAAATCGCAGCCCTGGAAGAGTTTTCCGCCTATGGTTGCAGTGTCGCGCTGCCAGAGTATCTCATCAGCTGAAGCCTCCAGCGTATCTTCCTTAAAGGTACGGAAATCGTTGCTTGCCTGTACGTATCGCTTGCCCTTGGATGTCTTGAGATAGATGTCGAAGTTGCCGTCATCCATCTGATAGGCAGCCACATCCTTCACGCCCTTTTCGCGGATGATGGGATAATCCTGCGGGCGCCAGGTGATGAGGTCTTCTGAATAGGCTACGGCAAACTGCGGTGCATGCTGGTTCACGCTCCAGAGTGCGCGCCATGTGCCGTCGTTGGCTTTTACCACGAAGGGGTTATACATCTTCTTTTCAGCTCCCCACGGACCGTAGTCGCTGGCGCAGAGCTGTCCTACATCCACCCAACGCTCATCGTCGGTGAAATAAGCCAGATGCAAGCCCTGGTTGGGTGCTGGCGAATAGATGAATATCTGGCAGATGGAGTCCTTGCCCTGTATGGTGTATGCAGGGGCATCCTTGTCTATTTGCTTCTGCATCTGCTGCCTGCTGACAGCCTGACTGGCACTGGCAGCTGCCACGAGCAGCGCTGATGTAAATATGTACTTTAGTTTTATCATGTTTCTATATTTTTAGATTAATATTGTTTGTTCATTTTACACTCTTTCTCTCGGCTTGATAAAAAGGCAGAGTGCATCACTGCACCCTGCCCCACAAATTAGAGAGTTATAAAAAATCAAGTATGCAGTGACTTAAGCACTGCTTCTTTCTGAAATAATTATCTTCTTTCTAGCTGTAATATTCCTTCTTGCCGGCAGCCAGCGTATTCTTCATCAGCGAACAGATGGTCATCGGACCAACGCCTCCCGGAACAGGAGTGATGAAGGAGCACTTCTCTGCTACCTCGTCGAATTTCACATCACCGTTCAGGCGGAAACCGCTTTTCTTCGTAGCATCAGGCACGCGGGTGGTACCCACATCAATGACTACGGCTCCCGGCTTCACCATATCGGCTGTCACGAAATCAGGACGGCCGATGGCTGCGATGATGATATCCGCCTCCTGGCACTCTTTCTTCAAATTCTTGGAATGGGAGTGGCATACGGTGACGGTAGCATCGCCATACTGCTTCTGCATCATCAGCTGAGCCATTGGCTTGCCTACGATGTTGCTTCTGCCCAAAATGACGCATTTCTTGCCACTGGTCTCAATATTGTAATGCTGCAGCAGGGTGAGGATACCGAGTGGAGTAGCAGAGATGAAACAAGGCATGCCGAGCGACATTCTGCCCACGTTTACCGGGTGGAATCCGTCTACATCCTTGCGGTAATCTATTGCCATAGTCACCTTCTGCTCATCGATGTGCTTAGGCAGAGGAAGCTGAACGATGAATCCGTCAACATCATCATCCTGGTTCAGCTTGTCTACACACTGCAGGAGCTCTTCTTCGGTAACATCCTCCTCATAACGGATGAGGGTCGACTTAAATCCACACTTCTCGCAGGCCAGCACCTTGTTCTTCACATAGGTTTCACTGCCTCCGTCGTGCCCTACGAGCACGGCTACCAGGTGTGGCTGCTTGCCACCGGCGGCTACAATCTGTGCCACCTCCTGGGCTATCTGTTCCTTGATGGCGGCTGCCGTCGCCTTTCCGTCGATTAACGTCATTCTTTCTTTAGTTTATAATTTATAATTTATAGTTTATAGGGCATTCTTGCCTATCGCAAGTTTGCTATACGGCAAAGCCGCTATAAACTATTAACTATCAACTGATTTACATTCCCGGCATCTTAGGCATGCCTGGCATACCCTTCATGCGGCTCATCATCTGCGCCATTTTGTTGCCGGTCATCATCTGCATCATCTTGCGGGTCTGGTCAAACTGCTTGATGAGTTTGTTCACCTCCTGGATGTTGGTGCCCGAACCCTTGGCGATGCGCTGGCGGCGTGATGTGTTGAGGATGGCTGGATTGGTGCGCTCCTTAGGAGTCATACTTTGGATGATGGCCTCTACGCCCTTGAATGCATCCTCTGGGATATCTACGTCGCGGATGGCCTTGCCCACGCCCGGAATCATCGCTGCCAGGTCCTTGATGTTACCCATCTTCTTGATCTGCTGGATCTGGTTGTAGAAATCGTTGAAGTCGAACTGATTCTTTCTGATCTTCTTCTCCAATTTCTTGGCCTCTTCCAGGTCGAACTGCTCCTGTGCGCGCTCTACGAGGGAAACCACGTCACCCATGCCGAGGATTCGGTCTGCCATACGAGCTGGGTGGAACACGTCAATGGCGTCCATCTTCTCGCCGGTACCTATAAACTTGATTGGCTTGGTTACCACGGTACGGATACTGAGGGCAGCACCACCGCGGGTATCACCATCGAGCTTGGTGAGAACAACGCCATTGAAGTCGAGACGATCATTAAATTCCTTGGCTGTGTTTACGGCATCCTGACCAGTCATGGAGTCAACCACGAAGAGGGTTTCGTCTGGACGGAGATGATTCTTGAGATTGCTGATCTCGTTCATCATCTGCTCATCAATGGCAAGACGTCCGGCTGTATCGACGATTACCACATCGTTGCCGTTGGTCTTAGCCTGCTGGATAGCATGGTCGGCGATACTGAGCACATCCTTGTTCTCTGGCTCGCTGTATACCGGAACACCCACCTGCTCACCCACTACATGGAGCTGCTGGATAGCTGCCGGACGGTAAACGTCGCAGGCCACGAGCAATGGCTTCTTGCCTTTCTTGGTCTTGAGCATGTTGGCAAGCTTTCCGCTGAAGGTAGTCTTACCCGAACCCTGCAGACCGCTCATGAGGATGACGGCCGGATGACTTTCGAGCTTCAATGGGGCTTCTTCGCCGCCCATGAGTTCTTCCAGTTCATCGTGCACCAACTTGATCATCAACTGTCCCGGCTTTACGGCAGTAAGTACATTCATGCCGAGTGCTTTCTCCTTCACCTTGTTGGTGAATTCCTTAGCCACTTTATAGTTTACGTCGGCGTCGAGGAGTGCACGGCGCACATCCTTCATGGTTTCCGCCACGTTGATTTCTGTAATTTTTCCCTCGCCCTTCAAGATTTTGAACGAGCGTTCCAGTCTATCACTTAAATTTTCAAACATTTTTCTTTCTTTATATTTTTGGCTACAAAGATACGACTTTTTTTCGAGAAAGCCAACTTGTTTATGCTTTTTTTTATCCCGTCGGCTAAAATAGCTGTCGCTCTGCCTTTCCCGAGTTCATTTCTTCAGTTTACTCTTGTGCTTATTTTTCAGGATTCTCCTTCTTTTTCGATTTTGATTCAGCATCAGAAGTTGCTTTTTTCTCTTCTGTAGCCATTTCAGAAGGAGGATCTTTCTTAAAAGCCGAGACATCATACGGATTAGTCAATTCATACTTTTTCCCCGTTGCTTTTTCATAAGCAGCTACCACAGGATCCTTATGTTCCATTTTTTCAAATACCTTTTTAGCCTGTTGCAGATGCTTCTTATCACGTTTTCCCTGTTTATCCATCCATCCGAAAGCATCAAAACCAATGCCAGTAGATGAAGTTGGCAAAGAGTTTATCTTCTCCTGAATATCCTCTTCCATGTTTTTGATGCCTTCCTGATTCTTGCCCCAAACTGTCACTTCGCCTAATTGTTTGGCATCCGGCAAGAGAAACAGAGTATCCGGCAGTTCCTTGTACCGGATAGTTGCCTTCATAAAACCAGGTTTCGATACGGTTGCTGAATCAAACTGATAGCGCATCGTCCAATAGCCCCGATAATCTGTTCTTGCCCAATGATTGTTATTGGTATGAATAAGTGCTTCACGAATAGGCACATGATTTTCTGCCGATGCGATGACACACGTTTTCTGCGCATAGGCAACCTGCCCTAACATGGCAAGCAATACTGTTAAAATCAATATGATACGCTTCATGCTTTTTCTCTGATTTATATCTTTTCTTTGTACCAGACAAATTACTTCTTCTTAATATGAATCTGATACAAAAGTAATGATTAAATCTGATATTTCATTAAATTCCCCAAGAAGTTTAAGTTCATTTAAAGAGTAATGTAAAAAAATTAAGCGTCTATAACAGTTGGTCTATTTATATAGTATCATTCAAAGGAAAGATATGGTGTTTTCAACACTAAGAAATATTTTTATAAGTAAAAGCATATAGTTTTTAGAGTTCTTGCATATAGTCTTTTTAGTCAAAACACATAGCTTCCTAGATATTACCACTAGGCTCAGCAGCTCTGCCGAGCCTAGTCAGCAGGTCTGCCGACTGCAGTCAGCACATCTGCCGAGCCTAGTGACAAATCCCAGTAAAAGCAGTACCGTTACTGCAGAAATAATTCACTTAATTCTATTGAATTCATTTGATTATTCGACTATTCCACGTTGCTCGATTCTCTTAGCCTCTTCAAGAAGCTTGATGGCATCTACATACTGAGCGATGCCCTGAGCCACCTCCTTGGCAGCCTTCATTGCCAGGACTACAGTCTGCGGACGGTGTACCACATCACCTCCGGCAAACACACCGCGACGGGTGGTCATACCGAACGGACGTTCAACAACTTTTACATATCCCTTCTCATCCACCTCGATTCCGGCAGTGGTAGAAACGATACGGTTGGCTGGTCTTGAACCGATGGCGAGATAGATTCTGTCGAATTTTTCTACCCTTTCACCCTCAGGAGTGTTCAGAACACAGCTTCCCAGACGGCCGTTTTTGCCCTTCAGAAAGGCCTCGACGGTAGTTTTCCACTCAAATTTCACGCCTTCCTTCACAGCATCTTCATATTCGCTCCGGATGGCAGGCATCTCTTCCTGGGTCTTACGATACAGCACGGTAACATCGGCACCCAGTCGGATAGCAGTACGGGCAGCATCCATGGCCACGTTTCCGCCGCCAATGACACCCACCTTCTCGCCGTCGCGCAGCGGAACCATGTCGCGGGTCAAAGCGCCTTCGTTATAGGCATTCACGTTATGCAGAAAGTATGTACTCTGGCTCACACCGTGGAGCTTTGAACCCGGTGTAGAGTCCATGTTCTGAGGCACGCTGGTACCTGTGCCCATAAAGATGGCGTCGTAGCCTGCACGGAACAGACTGTCGATGGTTACATTGTTCTCGCCCACCATGCAGTTGGTGATAAACTGCACGCCGAGGGCAGCAATCTTAGCCACCTCATCGCGCACTACCGACTTAGGCAAGCGATACTCAGGAATACCATACATCAACACGCCTCCCGGCTCAGCCTGGCCCTCGAAAATGGTGACGTTGAAGCCCTGACGCGCCAGATCGCCGGCTACGGTCAAGCCCGCTGGACCCGAACCGATGACTGCCACACGGCCACGTGTTTTCTGTGGCAACATCTCGCGCGAAAGGTTCATTTTGGTATCAAAATCGGCAATAAACTGCTCCAGTTTGCCGATCTGTACCGGTTTGCCTTTCTTTCCGAGCACGCAGTTGCCCTGACACTGTTTCTCATGAGGGCATACACGGCCGCAGATGGCCGGCAGGTTGCTCTTGGCATTGATGATGCTCATCGCCGCACCCATGTTACCCATAGAGAGTTCGTGTACGAAATCAGGTATATCGTTGCCTATCGGGCATCCCTTCTTGCACTGCGGAATCTTGCAGTGGAGGCAGCGTTTTGCCTCTTCAATGGCTTCGTGGGTTGAAAAACCCTCGTTCACTACCTGGAAGGCAGCAGCATCTGTCTGCTGTTCAGCTGCATCATTCTTCATATTTTTCATTTCTTTCTGTTCACTCATAATAGAACTGCTCTCCTGTTTTATTGATTCTACAATCTATCCTTTGATTTGTGGGTGCAAAGGTACAAATAATATTTCATAAATCGCCCATCCTCCTTACATATTTTCATTTTTCCCGTTTTTTTCCTTATTATCTACAAAAATAAAGCCCTACATTCACATGCAAGGCTTTTTGAGTGTTAATATAATTCTCGAAAGTTCTACATTCACATGCAAAACCTGCAAATTTACGGATGGGGGGAAATCATATAAGTGCTCCCCCCTCTAAAAACATATTAATTATTTTTCTTTAATCTCAATATCTTCCTTCACATGATTCCGTATCTTGGTAAGGAAGAGTTTCATACGCTTCGCATCCTTGTGGTCAATGATATCGATGAGCTCAGCAAGCTCCTCTCTGATCTGTGCCACCTGACCCGATGTGTATGGGTTGAAGAGGATTTCCTGCAGCAGGTAATCATCTTCGTTGAGCACGCCCTTGGCTATCTGCATGTGGCGCTTGAAGGTGGTGCCCGGAGCATCCTGGTGCTTCATCACTGCCGCAAAGGCAAAGGTGCTCACGAAAGGAATACTCAGCGAGTAGGCCACCGTCTGGTCGTGCTCATCAAATGTATACTCATGCAGACTCAACCCCAACTTCTGGTAGAGGTCCTTGAAGAATATCTTGCCCATGTAGTCACCCTCCTTGATGATGACTGCATTCTCCTCTGAAAGCTGGTTCAGATTGGCAAAAGTCGGGCCGAACATAGGGTGCGTGCTCACGAAGCGGAAACCGCTCTTCTCGTAAAACTCCTGCAGCCCGGTCTTTACCGAAGCAATATCGCTGATGATGCAGTCGTGAGAGAGATGTGGCAACACCTCTTCGAAGGCTGGCAGCGTATATTTTACCGTCACCGCATTGATGACCAGTTCGGGGCGGAACATCTCTATCTCTTCCATCTTGGTGAAGCGGTAACAGTTGTAGGTGAAGCGCAGTCGCTTGGCATCCTTCTCGTAAACCGCCACCTCGTGGTCGAAACTGAGCAGGTCGATGAAGAAACTTCCCATCTTACCTGCTCCCATAATTAATATTCTCATCGCCAGTATCCTTTACTTCTGGTTCAGGATTTCCAACTGCTGGCGGACACTCTCCTCATGGATGTGCTCGAAAATCTGAGCGGCAAACTCAGGGCTCATGCCGCAGAGGGCTGCCTGGGCTCCACGCTTGTCGAGAATCTCGTTGTAACGGCTGGTCTGAACGATGGTCATGTTGTGCTCCTTCTTGTAGGTACCAATCTCGCGGCAAACGCGCATACGCTTAGCCAGGAGATCCATCAGCTGGTTGTCGCACTCGTCAATCTGACCGCGCAGCTGGTGCAGACCCTCTGTAGAATAATGCTCATCGCGCACTACGAGGAGGCTGAGGATGTAATCCAGCACCTCTGGGGTAACCTGCTGCTTGGCATCGCTCCATGCATCGTCTGGGCTGCAGTGGCTCTCAACGATGAGGCCGTCGAAACCTAAGTCCATTGCCTGCTGGCAGAGAGGGGCGATAAGGTCGCGTCGGCCACCGATGTGGCTAGGGTCGCAGATGATTGGCAACTGTGGTATGCGGCGGTGCAACTCGATAGGAATCTGCCACATAGGAAGGTTGCGGTAAATCTTCTTGTCGAAGCTGGAGAATCCGCGGTGGATGGCACCGAGTTTCTTGATGCCTGCCTGGTTGATGCGCTGCAGGGCACCGATCCAAAGCTCGAGGTCTGGGTTTACCGGGTTCTTAACGAGCACAGGCACGTCTACGCCCTGAAGACTGTCGGCAAGTGCCTGCATGGCGAATGGGTTGGCAGATGTACGTGCGCCTACCCACAGAATGTCGATTCCATATTTCAGTGCGAGCTCTACATGCTCTGGGGTAGCCACCTCAGTAGCTGTCAGCATACCTGTTTCTTCCTTCACCTGCTTCATCCAAGGCAAGGCTGTTTCACCATTACCCTCGAAGCCTCCCGGTTTGGTGCGTGGCTTCCACACACCTGCGCGGAACATGTGGCAACCTTTGGCAGCCAACTGCTTAGCGTTAGTCATAACCTGCTCTTCTGTCTCTGCCGAGCAAGGGCCGGCAATGACGCAAGGGCGTTCCTGATCACTAGGAAAATTCAATGGTTCTAATTCTAATTCCATAGTCGTATATTTTTATTTTTTACTTTTTTACTTTTCAAAAACCTTCTTGATTCTCTCCAGGGCCTCTTTCATCTTCTCATCCTTGGCACAGAGGCTGATACGGATGTAACGCTTGCCGTTGGTTCCGAAGATGAAGCCTGGGGTGATGAAGACGCGTGCCTCATGCAGAATCTTCTCTGTCAGGTCTTCTACATCAGCATATTTCTCAGGTATCTTGCCCCAGAGGAACATGCCTACCTGGTTAGGGTCAAACTGGCAGTCGAGCACCTTCATGATCTCCTCAGCAATGTCGCGGCGACGACGGTAGTTCTGGATGTTGTTCTCGCGGTGCCATTCATCCGTGTTGTTAAGCATCGCCTCGGCTGCAGCCAGCTGTATGCCTCGGAAGCTTCCGTTGTCGATGTTGCTCTTCACCTTCAGAATCCATGAGATGAAAGTCTTGTTGCTCGAAATCATCGCCACACGCCAGCCTGGCATGTTGTGGCTCTTGCTCAGGGAATTGAACTCGATGCAGCAGTCCTTAGCTCCCGGCACCTGCATGATGCTCATAGGGTGCTCGTTGAGGATGAGCGAATATGGGTTGTCGTTCACCACCACGATGTTGTGCTTCTGGGCGAATGCCACCAGCTTTTCGTAGGTTTCGCGCTTTGCCACACCGCCTGTCGGCATGTTAGGATAGTTGGTCCACATCAGCTTTACGTGGCTCAGGTCCATCTTCTCCAGGGCATCGAAATCGGGCTGCCATCCGTTATCCTCTCTCAGATCGTAGTAGGTAATCTTGGTACCCAGAATCTTGTTGATGGCGGTGTAGGTAGGGTATCCCGGGTTCGGGATAAGCACCTCATCGCCAGGGTTGCAGAAGGCGAGCGTTACGTGCAGAATGCCTTCCTTGCTACCTATGAGGGGCTGGATTTCGGTAGCCCAGTCGAGGTCTACATCATACCAGCGCTTATAGAAACCAGCCATTGCTTTGCGCAACTCTGGTATGCCCACCGTAGGCTGATATCCGTGTGCGTTTGGATTGTTGGCTACCTCGCAGAGCTTGTCAATGGTCTGCTTAGAAGGCGGCATGTCTGGACTTCCGATGGCCAGACTGATGATGTCTTTGCCCTCGGCATTAAGCTTAGCCACTTCCTTCAGCTTGCGGCTGAAGTAGTATTCCTGTATTTCCGTTACTCTATTGGCTGGTTGTATCATAATTCTTATTTTTAACTATTAACTGTTAACTATCAACTATTCCTTCTCCTCATATTCTCCCAACACCTTTATTTTCTTCACGAGCGGCGTAATGGCGTCGATGCTCTGGCGGTATCGGGTCAGGTTGTCGAAGGTGAGGTCTACGTAGAAGAGGTATTCCCACTCATGTCCGATGTTTGGCAGCGACTGGATCTTGGTGAGATTGATGTCGTAGAAACTCAGGATGGTGAGCACCTTGGAGAGCGATCCTTTATCGTGAGCCAGACTGAAGACGATACTCGCCTTGTTGGCCTTTTCGATGGGACGGAGCAGGGCTGCCTTCTGCGGATTGCAAACCACGAGAAACCGGGTGTAGTTGTGCGGATTGTCGTGGATGTCTTCCTGCAGCACCTTCATGCCGTACATGTGGGCAGCGTAAGAAGAGCAGATGGCTGCCCATCCCCTCACCTTGTGCTGGGCGATGTAGGCTGCCGAGCCTGCGGTATCTTCTGCCTCCACCGCCTTGAGGTCGGGATGGTTGGCTAGGAACTTGCCGCACTGCATGAGGGCTACCGGATGGGAGTGAACCTCCTGCAGGGTGCTCCAGTCGTCTTCTGGCAGACAGCAGATGCTGTGCTCTATATGGAGCTTGTGTTCGCCTACCACGGTAGTTCCGCTCTGCCGGAGCAGTTCGTAATTGTGGAGCAGGCTGCCCGCAATGGTGTTTTCAATGGCGCAGATGCCTACTACAGTAGGGTCGCGCTTGATGTTTTCGAACACCTCTTCGAAGGTAGCACAACAGATGATTTCAATCTGTTCGCCCTCGAAATACTGGTGGGCGGTAATGTCGTGGAAAGATCCCAGCTCTCCTTGAATTGCTATTCTCTTCATGTTTCTTTTATCTTGTCTAATGTTACGAAAAACGGTCCTACTCAATAAGAGCGGGACCGTTTCGATGATTTCAAGAATCTAATATCCTAAGTTGAAATTTACACGCAACTTCCCGCTTTACAATTATTTGCAAAGTAAAAGTAATAGCTAAAAAAGAATGCGTTAAACTTCTTCATTGTCTTTACATTTTATATGTTACTCACTTTTGTTCTTTCCGAGCCCGTTTCTCCTTTATTATATAAGGAGCTTATCTGTACTCAGATTCCCGAGTTCTTTCCTACACCTCTTTATTATATAAGGAGCAGGTAGTGCTCAGATTTCGAGTCTCGACTTGCAAAAATCTCAACTCGACTGCAAAAGTAACATTTTTCTTTGATATTGCCAAACAATTTGATATATTTTTCTTCATTTTCCTTATATTTTATGCTAAAAAACATATTTTCGCCCGATTTTTATCATCAGAATACGGAAAAATGCAGAAAAATGTACTCAAAAGCTAGGCGCTAGGGAGAGACGCAACGCTGGAATCCGTGAGGCAAGCCCCTTCCTTTATCTGCAATGTTCTCTGCCTTCAGCCTTGAATTCTCCTGTCAGCTCCCCTACTTTCTCCGGGTTCAGCTCCAGGTAGCGCTTCATGTCCTTTCCGGCACCATCCTTGTCGCCCATCTGCATCAGCAGATTGCCGCGCTTCAGGAGGTTCTCGCTCAGAGAGGCTTTTACAGACGAGTGTTCCGCAGAATCCTTCTGTTCTGCCAATTCTTTCTCCTGCTCTACAATCTGCTGCGTCAGCGTAGCAAGCAACAGAACAGGGTTTATCTGATTCAAATCCATAACCTTATATTTTTACGAAAAGTTATTCTATTGTATATCAAGGAGTTAACCCACTTGACGCCCTAAAACCGGGCGTCAAAGTATGAGCCACTCCTTTTATAATAAGGTGTAATTTACTTGATGGCCCCGATAATCTCAGTCACACTCTTGCATCCGTGAGCATCAAGCCACTCATTGATTCCATCCTTCACCTTCTTCGTAACCGCAGGATCAATGAAGTTGGCCGTACCAATCTCAATGGCCGTAGCACCGCACATCAGGAACTCAATGGCATCCTTGGCAGAAGAAATGCCGCCCAGACCAACAACCGGAATGTTTACGGCATGAGCCACATCCCAAACCATGCGCAGGGCAACAGGCTTAACACAAGGACCACTCAAACCACCCGTACGGATGCTCAAGAGAGGCTGGCGCTTCTCAATGTCCACCGCCATACCCATCAGCGTGTTGATGAGCGAAACAGAATCGGCACCCTCAGCTTCCACGGCACGGGCGATGTCGGCAATGCTGGTAACATTAGGCGAAAGCTTCACGATGAGGGTCTTCTTATAAACCTTTCTCACCGCCTTCACCACGCTGGCTGCACCCTCGCAGGTTACACCGAAGGCCATGCCGCCATCCTTCACGTTAGGACAGGAGATGTTCAGCTCTATGGCCGGAATCTTATCCAGCTCGTTGATGCGCGCCGCACACTCGGCATAACTCTCAGGCGAATGTCCGCTCACGTTGACAATCATATTGGTATCAATGTCCTTGATCTGAGGATAAATGTGAGAGCAGAAATACTCCACACCCTTGTTCTGCAAACCTACGCAGTTGAGCATGCCCTGAGGCGTTTCAGCCATACGCGGATAGTCGTTTCCCTCGCGCGGTTCCAGGGTAGTGCCCTTCACGATAATACCGCCAATCTCCTCCAGAGGAACGAAATCGGCAAATTCCAATCCGTAGCCGAAAGTACCCGATGCAGTCATCACAGGGTTCTTCAACTCCAAATCCTTTATCTTTACACTTAAATCAGCCATAATCTTCTGTTTTACTTAAAAATGTTTTTACAAACAAAGGCAAAAGAATTCTTCGTTCTTCACTCTTCGTTCTTCGTTTCCAACGAATTCTTCACTCTTCGCTTCCAAACGAATTCTTCACTCTTCGTTCTTCACTCTTCACTTAAATTTCCCAAGTAAGTTTCTTGATGTTGATGACAGGTCCATCCTTGCAGACGCACTGGTTACCCTCGGTAGTTTTCTCTACGCAGCAGAGGCAGGCACCCACACCGCACGCCATCTTGTTCTCGAGAGAAACCTCACACTCCACGCCAGCCTTCTTGGCAAAGCGAGCCACGCTCACCATCATCGGCTTAGGTCCGCAGGTAGAAATCATATCAAACTTCTCGTTCTCCAGAACAGAGTGGTTGGTAACGAAACCTACCTCGCCAGCCGAGCCATCCTCGGTAGTGATGCATACCTTTCCGATCTTGGCAAACTCATCCAGTTCGAGCAGATCTGTAGCCTTGCGTGCACCCAGCAGGAAGGTAACTTCAGCCCCGAAATCCTTGATGAGTTTTCCAAAATAGAGGAGCGGAGCCACACCTACGCCACCACCTACGAGCAGATATTTCTGGCTCTTCCCGGTAGGCATGGTGAAGCCGTTGCCGAGAGGCAGCATACAGTTAAGCACGTCGCCCTCCTTGAGCTGTCCGAGCTGACGGGTACCGTCGCCCACCATTGCTACGAGCAGCCAGAGCTGATTATTTTCACGATCCACGAAATTGATGGAGATAGGACGACGAAGCATGGTAGTAGGCGAATGGTCTACTCTTACTTCAACGAATTGGCCAGGCAAGATTTCAGGCAAAGGTTTCTCATCGGTAAGCTTAATCAAAACGTGCTTATCGCTAAGCGCCTCTACAGAAACCACCTTCAGGTCGAGAACATATTTTTTCATCTTATTGCTAATTTTTAATATGCTTATTATATAATGTACGTATATTATAAAATAGGTACGCGTAGCTTCCGGTTACGCCCACCTACGTTTCTACGATGCAAAGGTACATCAAAAATCCGAATTTACGAAAAGAAAAGAGATATTTTTTCTTTATCGCCGCTCCTATGTGTTTGTTTTAGGGTTCTCCAATCCCTACTTTATTTCTTAGGAACGAAGGTTTCCCAGGTCTGATCATCGTAGAAAATACGGATTTCGGTAATTTTTCTTTGCGGTTTGTCTACATATTTTACCGCCGCTTGGGCGATATTTTTAGGTGTACGATTTACACCCTGCATTTGAGGCTGGTCAAAGAGCGAGGGAGAAGTAGGGGAGGCTGTGGCTCCTTCGGCTCCAAAATCGAGCATAGGCTCGGCAGAGGCGGCTCCAGAAGGCTGACTGCCCTGCTTCATCCCCTCAGCACCACCGGCTGCTCCATCCGTAATGCCCTGATACATGTCTACAGCACCCTCTTCGCTGCCACCCTGGGAAGCCTGGTTCTGATACATAGGAGGAGTACCGTAGAGTACCCAATAAACGTTTACCTGAGGAAAACTCTTATGGATGCCATCCACAATGCTAAGCGATGGATTAGTCTTCCCGTTGAAAATATTGCTCAGTGTAGCGGTCGAGATTCCGATCATCTGAGCGAAGTTTTGCTGAGTGAGGTGCTGGTCCTCCATCAGCTGTCTGATTCTATCTTTCATGCTCTAAAAATTTTAGCGTTCATTTTTCTACTGATACGATGTTTTATTTCCGAACAAGCCACTTTTAGGCCCTTTTTCGGTTGATTTTACAAAGATAAAGCAAAAATTTAGAATAACCAAACATTTCTGAATAAATTTAGATTTTTAAACTTTAGGTTTCTGTTTATAAATTTGAATTCTACTCACTCCAGTGTTCGGTTTTTAGGTTTAGTTTTATAAATATAAACCTATCAATCAAAATATATGACGAACCTTTTCTTTATAGATTTAGGCTAAATCACTGGTTATTCATACCATAAACCACCTAAATAAAGGCATATAGAGCGGTTTATGCAATATTTTCACCACACCTATGTAAAAATCTATGGTTTATAAAACAACTAAAATACATAACTAACTGAGTTTCCGCTACTTATAAATTTAAAATATAGCATGAATATTTATTCATTCATAACCATAAACACCCTATTTTATCTTTATTTTTATAAATATAAAACATAAATTCGCGCATTTAGTTTTCTTGTGTTTATGTTTATAAATCAAAATCACCCGTTTTGATTTATGAATTTAAAAACATAAACTTAGGAAACATAAACCTTAATAAATGCAAACGACCGATTTCAGACAACAGGAAATGGCAATTTTTTCCATTTCTAGCGTATTCCAGCCCATCGGCAAGGAAACGGGCAAATTCGCGAGTAATGAAGAGGGTTAATTTATGTAAGTTGCTGATAACCAATAAAGTTAAGTCTATTTTCAGGCGAAAACGAAAAATGGGCATCTAGCTCGAAAAATCGCTTAAATCCCCCATTTTTGCCCAAAAATCGCCTAAAATGAGCCCAGGTAAGCGCCCCAAAAAGAGCCGAAAATCACCTATTTTGGGCAAATTTATAATGCTAAACGCTAGTTGGCTGCTTTCTGGAAACAGGCGGCAAAGAAGGCCGAAAACGGAAACGAGCTCCTGCCGAGAGAAAACTCTCAGCAGGAGCTCGCCTACTCTCCCCCACCTCGCTCTTCAGCATCAGTGAAGGATAAAAAAGATGAGTTCTTTCATCAGTTCACCCACCGGAGTGGATGGATTATCCAGTCCCTTTATCTTCGCATCCACCTCCTTAAACTTCTCAATAATCGCCATCACTTTCACACCCGTATAGTTCCTCATTCCTGTAATATATTCGCGCGCCGCCCAAGCTCCGCGCAAATCCAGGAATTTTGCGAGCTCATTTTCGTTCTGCCTGTTGGGTGCATAATAAGCAATCATCAGGTTTTGGAAATAAGTAAAGAGCATCGGGAGAAGCGTGAAGAGAGAACCACTCTTCGGATTGCTGTCAAAATAATTTATTATCTGATTTGCCTTGAACACATCGCGGCTGATGATGGCACTTCTCAGCTCGAAGGCATTGAAGTCTTTGCTCACCCCTATTTCTCGCTCCACAATCTCCGGAGTAACACGCCGGTCGTTCTCAGGAAGAGAAATGAGCAGTTTGTCGAGCTCGGAAGTGAGTCGGTGCAAATCTGCTCCCACATGATCTGCCACCATCTGGGTAGCCTTGGGTTCAATGGTTGCCTTACGGGTCTTGAGATAAGTCTCGATGAAGCCCGGCAGATTTCGGTCGTAGAGCTTCTTGCTTTCAAAAACCACACCCGCCTTGGCAGCGAGGGCAGAAAACTTTTTACGACTGTCGAGCTTGCCGTTTTTATGACAGAAAACAAGGATGGTTGTTTTTACCGGATTTTCGAGGTACTTCTCGAGCGCTTCCAAATTCCGCAAATTCTGAGCCTCTTTCACAACCACCACTCTATACTCCGCCATCATCGGGTAGCCCTTGCACAAATCTGCCACTTGCGCACCCGTAACATCAGCTCCGAAAACCACCGTCTGATTGAAGTCACGCTCCTCGGGCTGGAGCACATTTTCTGAAATGTAGTCGCAGATCTTATCTATATAAAAAGGTTCCTCGCCCATCAGGACATAGACGGGAGAATACTTCCGAGCCTTCAAATCTTTCATGATTGACTCGTAACTTATTGCACTTTTCTTTTCTACCATTGGATTATTTTTTGTAACTTTGCACCCAGCAAACTCCGGGGGTGCAGACAAGCATTTGCTCCGCCTCCAGGTTCGCAGTTTTCTGAGGTACAGTTTTCAGCTGCACTTCGACTGCAAAGTTACAAAAAATAAATTGAACTGCCTATATAAAAGAGGTAGTTTTTTGAAAATGAGGTATGGTTAAAAGAAGAAAAGAAACCATATCGAAAACAGAAAAGAAAGAAATATAACCATATATATAATAAGGTACAGAAAAATGATTCGCTTAAATTTGCCATCTTTCGACATCAAGGTTTCGGGCTCAAAACAGCATCCCCAGATACTGGATGTGCTGCGCCGGAAGTTCATCTCGCTCACTCCCGAAGAGTGGGTGCGCCAGCATTTCGTTCATTTTCTCATCGAGCACAAGGGGTATCCTGCCTCTCTGCTCGCCAACGAAATCCAGCTGAAATGTGGCGACAAGGTGCTGCGCGCCGACAGTGTGCTCTACTCCCGTGAGCTGCAGCCCCGCATGATCATCGAGTACAAAGCCCCTCACATCCCCATCACGCAGAAAGTGTTCGACCAGATTTCGGTCTACAATCTTCTGCTCCATGTCGACTTTCTGGTGGTGAGCAACGGGCTGGAGCATTACATCTGCAAGATGGATTATGAAAGTAAAAAATATGTATTTTTAGAGACCATTCCCGATTATTCCGATTTATTGACATTATGAGAGCATCGGGGGATAGTCCGGAAGTTTTTAAACAGAGTTTCCCCAGCCTTCAAAATTTGCGAATTTCCGCCCAACCGGCAATCCGTTTTAGAATTCGCGAATTTTGGAGGCCTTTTTTCTGCCTCCTTTTCCTCTCCCTTTTTTCTGCACTCCTTTTCCTCTCCCTTTTTGAGCACTCCTTTCTCACTCCCTTTTTGAGCACTCCTTTTCCTCCCATCCCCTTTCTCGCGTTATTTTTTAATAAAAAACCCATTTTCATTTTGTAGTCTCCTCCTTTTATACTATCTTTGCATCTAATATATATATTAAGGTATAGACTGCCTAAAAGAACAGAAAGAAATGGAGAATAAAAAGATAAAAATCGCCGTAGCCGGAACAGGATATGTAGGCCTGAGCATCGCTACCCTGCTGAGCCAGCATCATGAGGTGGTAGCCGTAGACGTGATACCCGAAAAGGTGGAGCTCATCAACTCGCGCCGCTCGCCTATCCAGGACGAATACATAGAGAAATATCTGGCAGAAAAGGAACTCAATCTCAAAGCCACAACCGATGGAGAAGAAGCCTATAAGGATGCCGACTTCGTAGTGATTGCCACACCAACCAACTATGATCCGGTGAAAAACTACTTCGACACCTCGCACGTAGAAGAAGTCATCCGTCTGGTGATGCAGGTGAATCCCGATGCCATCATGGTCATCAAGAGCACCATTCCGGTAGGCTACACCGAAAGCATCCGCCAGAAGACGGGCAGCAAGAACATCATCTTCGCTCCTGAATTCCTGCGCGAGAGCAAGGCACTTTATGACAACCTCTACCCGAGCCGCATCATCGTGGGCAGACCGAACGGTGACGAGCGACTGGACCAGGCAGCCCACACCTTTGCAGAACTGCTGAAAGAGGGAGCCATCAAGCAAGACATAGAAACCCTGTTCATGGGACTTACCGAGGCAGAAGCCGTGAAACTCTTCGCCAACACCTACCTCGCCCTGCGCGTGAGCTACTTCAACGAGCTGGATACCTACGCTGAAATGAAGGGCCTCGACACCAAGGCGATTATCGACGGAGTGGGTCTGGACCCTCGCATCGGCACCTTCTACAACAACCCTTCCTTCGGATACGGTGGCTACTGTCTGCCGAAAGATACCAAGCAGCTGCTCGCCAACTATGCCGATGTGCCTGAAAACCTGATTCAGGCGATTGTGGAGAGCAACCGCACCCGCAAGGATTTCATCGCCGACCGCGTGCTGAACATGGCTGGCTACTACGATTACGCCAACCAGAACAACTTCAGCGAGGAGGAAGAGAAGCCTTGCACCATCGGCGTATACCGCCTCACGATGAAGAGCAACAGCGACAACTTCCGCCAGAGCAGCATACAGGGCGTGATGAAGCGCATCAAGGCAAAGGGCGCGCAGGTTATCATTTACGAACCTACGCTGAAAGACGGAACCACCTTCTTCGGAAGCCGCATCGTAAACAATCTGGATGCCTTCAAGCAGCAGAGCCAGGCCATCATCGCCAACCGGTATGACAAGTGTCTGGATGATGTGGAAGAAAAGGTTTACACCCGCGATATTTTCAGAAGAGACTGATCTGAACTGAAAGTTAATAGTTAAAAGTTAACAGTTGAAAGCTGAAGACGGAAGACAGAAAATAGGAAAACAATAATATTTATAATAAAGAGAAAAATAAGAAATGGCAAAATTAGTAATCAATTCCTACGAGGAATTTGCATCTCACCTCGGTGAGAAGTTAGGAGAATCAGACTGGTTGCAGATTGACCAGGACCGTATCAACAAGTTCGCAGACGCTACACTCGACCCACAGTGGATCCATGTAGACGTAGAGCGCGCCAAGGTAGAGAGCCCTTACCACAGCACCATCGCTCACGGTTACCTCACCCTCTCAGTACTCCCATACCTCTGGCAGCAGATTATCGAGGTAAACAACCTCAAGATGCTCGTAAACTACGGCATGGACAAGATGAAGTTCGGTCAGCCAGTCATCACCGGTTCACGCGTGCGCCTGGTAGCCACTCTCCACGACATCCAGAACATCCGTGGCATCTGCAAGACCAGCATCAAGTTTGACATCGAAATAGAAGGTCAGCGCAAGCCAGCCCTCTCAGGCATCGCTTCTTTCCTCTACTATTTCAACAACTAAAAGATGGCAGCAGGTAAATGGATTGGTGGTGTGCTCGGTTTCATCACAGCCGGTCCGCTGGGAGCCCTGGCAGGCTATGCCCTCGGTTCCCTCTTTGAGCACGGCCTGGATGCGGTAAACCGCGACGGCGACCACCATTACAACAACGCCTACGATGCCTACAGCGGCCAGCAGCACAACGGCCGCCAGGGCTTCGGCAACCAGGGCTACAGCCGCCAGCAGAGCTATGAGGGAGAGCGAAACTCCTTCATGTTTTCGCTGCTGGTGCTCAGCTCCTACATCATCAATGCAGATGGCAAGATCATGCATTCCGAGATGGAGCTGGTGCGCCGCTTCCTGCGTCAGAATTTCGGCGAGGCAGCCAAGCAGCAGGGCGAGGAAATTCTCCTCAAACTCTTCGAACAGCAGAAGCAGATGGGCATGCAGCAGTACCGTTCGGTGATACAGGACAGCTGTCATCAGATACGTGCCAACATGATGTATGAACAGCGCCTGCAGTTGCTCAATTTCCTCGTCATGATAGCCCAGGCTGATGGAGTTGTGAATTCTCAGGAGATTCAGGCACTCAAGGAGATGGCCATCCACATGGGTCTTTCTGCCGAGGATGTAGACCAGATGCTGAACCTGGAGAGCGGGGCTTCTTCAGCAGGCAGTCTGGATGATGCCTACCGTGTTCTGGGTATCAGTCCTGACGCCTCAAACGATGAGGTGAAGGCCGCATACCGCAAGATGGCGCTCAAGCATCATCCTGACAAGGTAGCAGCCCTAGGCGAAGATGTGCGCCGTGCAGCCGAGAAGAAATTCCAGGAAATCAACGACGCCAAAGACCGCATTTACAAGGCTAGAGGACTCTAGGTTCCAGATTAGGATTATAAAGGAGTTAAGACAGATTGTCCTAGCTACCTGAAAACGAAAAAAAATAAAGACTCGCCAATCTATTTTGGCGAGCCTTTATTGTATCTTATCGTATCTTTATCAGAAGATTATCATCCGAAAAGAGCGGAGAGAGGAGGAAGATTATTCCTCACCCTCAGTCTTTCTTCTGCGGATAGCGCGCTTGCGCTTTGGCTTCTCCTCTGTCTTAGGAGCCTCAATCTTAACACCAGCCAATTCTGGGTCGATGAGGATACGGCCACAATACTCACAAGGGATAATCTTCTTGTGCATCTTGATATCGAGCTGGCGCTGAGGTGGAATCTTGTTGAAGCAACCGCCACATGCGTCACGCTGCACGTAAACGATACCCAAACCGTTGCGGGCACCATTACGGATGCGCTTGAAGCTCTGGAGCAAACGTGGCTCAATCTTCTTCTCGAGCTCGAATGCCTTCTCCTTCAAATTCTCCTCTTCCTCACGGGTTTCAGCCATGATTGACTCAAGCTCAGAACGCTTCATTACCAAGCCCTTCTCGCGGTCTGCCTTCTGGTCCTCAGCCTTGTGAAGGTCGTACAGGCGCTCGTTGATTGTCTGCTGCGCCTCGCGGATTTTCTTGCTGCAAAGTTCGATTTCCAGCTCCTGGAACTCGATTTCCTTGCTCAAAGTATCATACTCGCGGTTGTTGCTAACCATTTCGAGCTGCTTCTTATAACGCTCCACGCTAGCCTGAGCCTCCTCAATCTCATGCTGCTTCTGATCGATGGCGCGGTCAAACTGCTCAATATCAGTCTGGATTTTCTCGATACGGGTGGTAAGACCAGCAATATCGTCTTCCAAATCCTGAACTTCGAGAGGCAACTCACCTCTCAACGCACGCTTTTCATCAATTGCAGACAAGGTGGTCTGAAGCTGATAGAGAGCCTTCAACTTCTCTTCCACTGTCAAATCTGTAGGATCTTTCTTTGCCATAACTTTATTTTTTTTAATGTTGAATGTTAAATGTTGAATGTTGAATGAGGCTTGCGCCCTTCCAACCTATAAATACAATATCGGATTCGTATTTATCTCCGAGATGCAGCATTTGGCATCAGGGAAATTCTCCTGGATGATGCTGCGGAAGATTTCGCCCGTAAACTGCTCACTCTGATAGTGGCCGATGACGCAGATCTGAATCTCCTGCTCGTGGCCGAAATACTCGTGATAGCTCATCTCGCCCGTGATGAAGGCATCGGCACCTGCCTTGATGGCTGCGTCGAGCAAGAAAGCACCTGCTCCACCGCAGAGCGCCACCTTCCTGATAGGACGTCGAAGCAACTGGTTGCACTGCACGCACTCTACGCCAAACCGCTCCTTGAGCATCAGCACCAAGTCGTCGGCTGCCAGGTCCTCAGCCACCTCTCCGATGACGCCCTCGCCGCCCTTCACGCCGTCCACTTCCTTCTCGCCTGCAAAGAACTGCACGTTTAGCAGTCCCAGTTTCTCGGCAATCTTGAAGTTCACGCCGCCCGCAGCCGCATCCATGTTGGTATGCATCGCCACGATGGTAATATCATTCTTAATCGCCTTGCGCACGGTACGCTGCACGTAGTTCTCGTCCGAGATTCTCGCCAGTTTGCGGAATATCAGCGGATGATGGCTCACGATGAGGTTACATCCCTTCTGGATGGCCTCGTCTACCACAGCTTCAGTAACGTCAAGACACAACAATGCCCCTGACATTTCTACCGCCTCTGTCAATCCAACTTGCAGGCCGGCATTATCATATCCTTCCTGCAAGGGCAGAGGCGCGTAATGTTCAAGGGCATCAACTACCTGTTTTATTTTCACGCTCCTATTCAATATTTTATTTTTAGACTGCAAAGTTACTCATTTTTCCCCGATTTTATCTCCATACAGCCCCCCGTTTAAACTTTTTTAATACAAAGTTTCGCTTTTGCGCAAAATATTTCACAAAAACAGCCGATAGTTGTAGATTTTTTATTAATTTTGCAAGCATACTTCATAAAAGCAGAACGGAGCCCGTCCCCAAGGAAAGGTTCCCGATGAAGAACAGAGTATAATAAATTGGTTTAGAACATCGTATCATAAAAATAGTATAGCTTATGCATCAATCTACATTACCCTGCGATTTCGCACTCCCTGCCGAATGGGAGCCACAGAGCGCCATCATGCTCACCTGGCCACATGCCGGCACCGACTGGAAGCCGTATCTGCCTGAAATAACAGATACTTATCTCGAACTGGCAGATATCATCACGCGCTACGAGCAGCTGCTTGTGGCTACACCCGATGTGCCTGCCACCCGATACCAGCTCGAGAAAAAGCTCTCTGCCGAACAGATGAGCCGCGTGCTGCTCTACGAGGTAGAAAGCAATGATACCTGGGTGCGCGACCACGGCCCCCTCACCATGGTGCTGCGCAAAAAGCAGAACACCTGGATGGTGCCTTACCGCATACTCGACTTCAAGTTCAACGGCTGGGGCGAAAAGTTCAGATGGGAGAAGGATAATGCCATCACCCTGCAACTATACTATCAGGCAGCCTTCAATGCCGATATAGAGAACCACCAGGGCTTCGTGCTCGAAGGAGGCAGCATCGAGAGTGACGGAAAGGGTACCCTCTTCACCACCTCACAGTGCCTGCTGGCGCCTCACCGCAACCAGCCGCTCGACCACGACAGCATCGACCATCTGCTGCAGACTTTCTTCCAACTCAAGAGAGTCGTCTGGCTGGATCACGGCAATCTGATAGGCGATGATACCGACGGCCACATCGACACCATCGTGAGAGTGGCACCGCACGACACCTTATTATATGTAGGCTGCGATAATCCGGAAGATGAACAGTATGAAGACTTCCAGGCGCTGGAGAAGCAGCTCAAGGGCCTCTTCACCTGGGAGGGATACCCTTACCGCTTGCTCAAACTGCCGATGCCCGCCCCTATCTATGATGAGGGCGACTGCCTCACCACCAACCCGGAGAGCGAGGGCGACCGCCTGCCTGCCACCTATGCCAACTTCCTGATACTGAACAAGGCGGTGATTTATCCCACCTACAATCAGCCGGAAAAGGACGAGGAGGCACGCAAGCAGATTCAGCTCGCCTTCCCCGACCGTGAAATCATCGGCGTAGATTCGCAGACCATCATCCGCCAGCACGGCAGCATCCACTGCATCACCATGCAGTTGCCCGAGGGAGCCCTCAGAGACTCAAAATTCAACACTCAACACTCAACATTCAACATTTAACATTTAACATTAAAAGTAAAAAATGAAAGTCGGTTTATTACAACTTCATAATACGGCAGATATCGCCAACAACAAGCAGCACCTGGCAGAAGGCATCATCGACCTCGCCCATCGCGGCGCAGAGCTCATCGTGCTTCAGGAGCTTCATAACTCCCTCTATTTCTGTCAGGTAGAGGATGTTGACCTCTTCGACCTGGCAGAACCTATCCCAGGCCCTTCGACCGATTTCTACGGCAAGCTTGCCAAGGATCTCGGCGTCGTCATCGTCACCTCCCTCTTCGAGCGCCGCGCTCCGGGACTCTACCACAATACGGCGGTAGTGATGGAGAAGGATGGAAGCATAGCCGGAAAATACCGCAAGATGCACATCCCCGACGATCCTGCCTACTACGAGAAGTTCTATTTCACTCCGGGCGACCTCGGTTTCCACCCTATCCAGACCTCTGTAGGCAAGCTCGGCGTGCTGGTTTGCTGGGACCAGTGGTATCCCGAAGCAGCCCGTCTGATGGCGCTGCAGGGAGCCGAAATGCTCATCTATCCTACCGCCATCGGCTACGCTACCTATGATACCGAGGAGGAGCAGCAGCGCCAGCGCGAGGCGTGGACTACCGTGATGCGAGGCCATGCCGTAGCCAACGGATTGCCGGTCGTTGCCGTAAACCGAGTAGGTTTCGAGCCTGATCCAAGCGGTCAGACCGAGGGCATCCAGTTCTGGGGCAGCAGTTTCGTAGCCGGTCCTCAGGGCGAGCTCTACTACCGCGCCAGCGATCAGGAAGAAGAGAGCCTGGTAGTAGATATCGACCTGAAGCACAGCGAGAATGTACGCCGCTGGTGGCCATTCCTCCGCGACCGCCGCATCGAGAACTACGGAGATATTACCAAGCGATTTATCGATTAACCCATTTTTGCCGGAAATTCCGAGAGAATATCGGGATTCCGGCATACATATATATATAAGGTATAGTTTTTCAGGATAAATGGAGAATTTGGAAGTGATGGTGATACTTTTCATCATCGTGATTTTAGGTTACGTCGCCTGCAAGTTGGGATATATGGGCGACAAGTTTGACAAGAAGCTATCCAGCATGGTGGTAGATATCACCTGTCCTCTGCTGGTGCTCTCGTCAGTAATGGGCGATGAGCTGCCCGACCGCACGCTCATCCTTCCCCTCTTGGGCGTAGGTTTTCTAACCTACATCCTTTTGCTGGTATTCGGTTTCTGGGTGCCGCGTCTCATCACGCGCAATCATGATGACCAGGGCATGATAGGTTTTGCGCTGATGTTTGCCAACGTAGGTTTCATCGGCTACCCTATTGTTTCGAGCATATTCGGTCCGAAGGCCATTTTTTATGCCGCGCTGCTCAACATGCCGAACACCTTTTTTATTTTTACGGCAGGTGTCATGCTCATCAAGGGCGAGTACAGCGTCAAGCAGTTCAATCCTAAGGTGCTGTTTTCTCCGGCTCTTCTGGGTGCCTTCATTGCCGCCCTCCTGGTAGCTTTCGGGATTCATACGCCTGATATCATTGCGCGTCCGGTAACGATGGTGGGCAACATTACGGTTCCTGCAGCCCTGATGATTATAGGTTCCTCGATGGCTAAGTTGCCGGTGAAGGAGATTATCGGCAGTCCTAAGGTATACCTCTCCTCGTTCTTGCGTCTTGTAGTAGTACCTCTGAGCATTTATTTCCTGTTCAAGGTATGTGGTGTAAGCGATCAGGTCAACGACATCAATACGGTTGTCATTGCGATGCCTGTAGCCAGTTTCGGCACGATGTTCTGTCTGAAATACGGCCGCAATCCTTCTCTCATCACCGAGATGACGTTCATCACCACGGTTGGCAGCATCATCACCATCCCGCTGATTACGCTGCTGTTTTCGTAATCTTTTTTATGCTGAGAATCATAAAGTTACTGAACTTTCGCATGTGGTTCAAGAACGGACAGAAGCCCCCACACGCCCTGAAAGGGCAGAAGCTCCTAGCCCAGGGCATCGCCCTGGGTAATGTTGGCAAAAACAAGGTCGCCCTGAAAGGGCAAAAGCTTTGAAATACTGGGCAATATACAAAGCTTTTGCCCTTTCAGGGCGACTTTATTGTATCTATTCTAAAACCCAGGGCGCTGCCCTGGGCTAGGAGCTTCTGCCCTTTCAGGGCGTATGGGATGTGGCTTATGACACACCCTCACTTTTCTATTATTTAACTGAACTTTCGCCAGCAAATGATTATTTTCTAATCATCTTCTTGCCATTCTGGATATAGATACCCCTAGATGGAACATTTTGTATTCTGCGGCCGTTCAGGTCGTAAATCGCCTTATTGCCAGTCTCCTTATCCAATGTTACTGAATGGATGCCGGTAGGCTCCAGATCTTCTACCACATTATCAAAGTATACTATCCAGTTCTGGGTGTAAGAATGAGCCTCATACTTCGCCTTGCTGCCCGGATAGAGATGCAGCGTGCGATACAACCGACTGCTCTTGTTGGCAAATACACACCAGCTTATCCAGTAAGGAGCCTCCTTATGACGCATATATACATCCGTCAGTTTGAAGCAGGCATAGAATGTATTGCGGCCGAACTCCTCTATCGTCTCCGGCAAATCAATCTCCTTCAGATTGGTTGCTCTGAAAGCATTGAAGCCCAACTCTTTGACACCGGCAGGCATCTTGAAATGCTCCAGATATTCATTGCCTTCAAATGCATACTTAGGAACCATATCAGCCTTGTAGCCTTCATAAGCCACCACCTTGGCACCGCTCAAGTCGATGCTCTTGAAATAATGACTTGCCAGCTCATCAAAGTCGCGCTTGTCAATCTCGCCGTTCACCTTGATATTTCTGTAAACAAAATAGTCAGGGTTTTCTTTGGCAAGTTTTTCCTTCAGCTGTCCAGCCTTCTCCAGGTTGATTACCAACTCCTTCTCCTGATAGTTGCGATAAGTGCTCACCACGAGCTCATAAACCGGTTCAATACCTATGAAAGAATTCGGTTTGACAGTACCCAGTTTAACATCATCCATCAGCTTTCCGTTCAATTCTACGAAATACTTTGAGATGCCTTCATCTAACGTCAGATAATAATAGTACCAGGCACCGATAACCGGCTTGCCATTATAGAAACTGTAGGAAGGATTATACCTCGTTTCTGCTTGCTGGAATGTAGCCCCCTCGCCCATTTTCGTTCTTACCTCAAATGTACGAGGCACATATCCGGTTGCCGGCAGACGTAATCTTTCGAAGTTCTGATCATACAGCTCTATATATTCCGAAGAGCCTTTTTCTTTAGCCATAATAGCCAAATAATCACCAGGTTCAGCATCAACTGTACTCTTTGAATAGAAAGTATAGCTAGGGTAATAAGAACCTACCTTAAATTCATTAAAGGTATCAGTACATACGATTTCCCGAATCTCTCCCTTAGCATTCATCAGAGCTACTACAACCTCTCCGGTAAACGCATGATCTCCATTATTTGCGATAGGCAAAGAATAAACATTAAACTTCTGTCCCTTCTTCACATCGGTAATATTCATATTCAGTACCTGCATCAGACCATCGTACTTCAAGAATCCCAAACCTGAAACTTTCTCCGTTCCATCAGATGGCTGCAAACCGATTACCGCCGTCTGTCCCAGGTTATACTTATCGCCCGTTGGCTTTCCTGCGCTTTCCGGATTCAGGGCTCCTATCTGGTAGAAGCCATTACAATAGCCGCCCCAGCCCCAGTTTACGCTGAAACTTTCGTCCTTGTATCCGTCGATGATGAAGGAATGGCCGCCAACCGAAGCATCGGAAGCGGAATAGAGAATCGGACGGTTGGCATCAATCTCGCCACGCAGTTTCGCGTTCCATGCCTCAGCCTCCATATCATCTATTGACGCCAGATACGTAAGCTTGCTGTAGCCGAAATATTTCTGCAGGGCAGATATCATATCACCGATATACGCACCGCTTCCACTCTTAGCATACTGCATCTCCACAGCCACACCGAGGTCTGACATCAGTCTGGCAACACCGTCAAAAGCGGCATCGTTGGTGCCGTCATATTTGGCAGGCATGCTTGCCCAATCGTAGGTATGCTCGAAATTGGCAGTCAGGGTCTTGCCGTTCCAGGTATAAGAATGGCTTCCGGTGCCCTTGGCAGGATAGCCGTGGTGCTTCATTACGATGGCACCAGCCGTTGCCACACAGCCTGTTACATAGTTGTTTGGCGTATACTTATTGAATGGATTGCCCTGGTTCCATTCTGCGGTTTTGAGCAGTTTTTCGCCTGTAAAAGCGGTTCTCGTGGCTGTCTGGTTCGCTACATAATTGTCGCCCAGCGCCGCAATCTGCCGTTCATAGCTCTTCAGCAGGTCCTTCAGTCCGTCAGGCAGATTCTCGGCATCAAATGATCCCGTTGAGGTATAGCCCAATACTGGCGTTACGGCATCATCACCAGCGATAATGACGAATCCGCCTGCATCGTTGTTAAATACATAGTAAGCATCCGATGGCGATGCAGTAGTAGCCGTGCGGCTCTTCGCCTTCGCCTTCTGCGGCATCTGCTTTCCCCAGAAGCTGTAGGCCTGTTGCTGAGCCTGCCACTGTGTGATTCGCTTGGCTTGCAGAGGAGAGTATCCCAGCGCCAGCAACAATACCAATAGAAATTGAATGTGTAATAGTCGCTTCATAAGTTCTTATCTTTTTTAAGGGTTATTATATATGTATAGTTCTTAGAAATTTCTTCTTTTGCAAAGATAATGTTTTTTTAAATGCCACGCAAGTTTTACGCCCTCTTTTTTCGTCCCGTTCTCCACTTTTTTACGCAATGATACCTTTTTTACGCATTGAACGATAAAAAAATCTCCATTTTTTCGTTATTCCCCGATTTTTGCCTTATCTTTGCAAATAGATTTGGCACGAAGAAATCCTTTTTACCAATAATATAAATTAGAAAAAAATGAAGATAAACAACAGTACGAAGAAAAGCCTGCTCATCATCGCACTCGCGATGGCCAGCACTACTTACCAGACACAGGCCGCCCCGATAGAACATATCGGCGACAGATACATCATGCATATTCCTGAAATGGAACTCACAGGCGAAGAATCACTCCTCGATGTGCTCATGATGTGCCCGGAAGTCATCTCACTCGACGGCAACAATATCATCGGCGGAGATCCATTCGCCAACCTCTACGGCAAGTTCGTCATCCGCATCGACAACCAGGAATACGGACTCGATTACGCCACCTTCCTCCACCATTTCAAGGCTCGGGAGATTGAAACCATCAAGGTGTGCCAGAACGCCGAAGTGATGAAGGGATGCAGCAGTCTGAAGAAAGTCATCGACATCACACTGCGCAAGAAGGAGAACGGAACCACCGGCAGATGGGGACTCTTCGGTGATACCTACGGCGGCGCAAAAGGCATCGTCAGCGTCATCAGCCAGCAGGATAAACTCCGCGTGCTCAGTCATGTAGAAGGCAACTTCCAGCGCACCTCCAGCAGCGACAAGGACGCCTACCAGGGCATCTCAGGAGCCACTGTGAACCACTACTCCCACGAGGGTGCCAAGCTCAATCTGCTCTGGACACCTACCGCGAAGGATGTGCTCGAAATAGATGCGATGCAGACCTATACCCGCAACCATTTCACCCACACCCCAGCCGATTACGTGCGCGCCTATCATCTGCAGGCCGACTATACCCGCACGCTCGCCGACAACGGATCCAGCATCCTCTTTACCCTCGGTGCCGAGCATATCAGCGACAACGGCCGTACGCAGGAAGAAACCCAGACTGCACCCTATCAGAACCACTCTACCTACCCCTTCATGGTGATAGAATACGCCACTCCGGTCGTCACCTCCAATCTCTGGATTACGGCAGGTTTCGAGGGCGGTCTCTCCATCGAGAAGAACTGCATCGCCGGTTACACCAACCATTCCAACTACCAGGATTTCTACGCCCAGCTGGATTACAACATCGGCAAGTGGGGATTCATGGCAGGCGACCGCTTCCGCATCATCAACTTCCGTCCTAAGCAGATTGCGCCGGAAGAGCACTGGAAGCATACCACGCGCAACCATATCTACTCGGCGAGCGCCTATTACAGCTTCACGCCGGGTCATACCCTGCAGGCTACCTACTGCCGCCGCATCTTCAATCCCGAGTTTGGCGATTTCGTAACCGCGGGCGATATGGAGGGCGCCTGGCAGCCGGTTTATACCGCCGATATCGTCAACAGCATGGCAAATGTGGTAGAGCTCAAGCATACCTACAGCCGTCCTGCCTTCGTGCTCAGCACCTCGGTGAAGAACATCCACCAGCACCTGTTCAGCGACATCCACGACAATACGCTCGGCATCGGCTCCACCGCCTTCTGGCACAAGGGCATCCTTCGCCTCACAGCCGGTGTCAACTACTTCTGGCAGCGCAGCGAAACCCCTTCAGAGGAGGCTCAGCAGCGCAATGCGGAGTATAATCATTTTGCCGTATTCAAGTTGGCACCGCAGCTCACAATGGCCGATGGCTGGCGCTTTACGGGCAACCTCATCTGGTGTACCCGTCGCCGCAGCGATGCCTACACCCCGGCTAATCTCTATGCCGAGGTAGGGGTATACAAGAATCTGGACAAGCACTGGACGCTCGAAGGCCGCTTCCACGATATGGCGAGCCAGCACTTCGGCAACCGCGCTGCCACCATCGGCTGCACGTATTATTTTTAATTGAGCTTTTAACAATCTTTTTCTAAATCAGAAGCAAGATTTCTGTTCCTTTCTTATTTTATTATCAGAAAGTGAAACAATAAAAAGAAAGGAACATTATATATGAGAAAAATTGATTTCAAGAAGATCGGGCTGGCAGCGATGATGCTCCTGTCGGCCCTCACATTCCAGTCGTGCGATAACGATAACGATACTGACTGGGACCGCGTTTTCCCTAACGCACTGGTAACCGTGAAGAAGAGTGGCGATGCCTGCTATCTGCAGCTCGACGACAACACCACGCTGCTCGCCAAGAACCTGAAACCTACCATCTTTGACGGTAAGGAGGTTCGCGCCCTGGTCAACTACACGCAGACCTCGGAGAAGAGCGAGAAGTATAACCAGGTGATTCACGTCAACTGGATAGGCAGCATCCTGACCAAGAAGCCAGTTCCATCGCTCGGTTCTGATACCGAGAACCGCGAGAAGTATGGCGACGACATGGTCGACATCGTGCGCGACTGGGTAACGGTGGCAGAAGATGGCTATCTCACCCTCCGTTTCCGTGCTCTCTGGGGCGGTCAGAAGGTGCATTACATCAACCTCGTTACGGGTGTGAATCCAGAGAATCCTTACGAGGTAGAGCTGCGCCACAATGTTAATGGCGATCCTCAGAACTACTGGCGAGATGCCCTCGTAGCGTTCAATCTGAACGATGCCGTGCCTGATACCGAAGGCAAGACGGTGAAGCTTACCATCCGCTGGCGTTCCAGCAAGGGCTATAAGAAGGTAGGTTTCGACTACTGTTCGCGCAAACCTATCAGCAGCCCGAAGATGCTCGAAGGATACAGCCAGGAAGGAAGAGATATCCGATAAACGAAGAAAAAGCAGATAAAGCAGATAAAGCAAAAGCCCCGATGCGTGATGCATCGGGGCTTTTTTTACCTTTTTACTTTTTTACCTTTTTACCTTTAAAGGCTGCTGCAGCTTGTTACACCGAGGGTGGTAGCGATGGCTGTAAGGAAGGAGATTGCAATCTGCAAAATTGTTTTCCAGGTACTTGCTTTCATAATGTTTAATTTTTAATGTTGAGTGTTGAATGTTGAATGTTGACTTGGTGGGGGGGTGGCCTCAGGCGAGGGCTTTATTCAAGCCCGTCGCCGCCTTCCTGAGAGCCGCCTGGCTGCGTACCGCCGCCGGTAGTTCCGGAACCGCCCTGGCTGGTGTCGCCGCCTTGTTCAGTGCCGCCTGAGGTACCACCAGAGGTGCCACCCTCGTCGGTGCCGGTATAGCCGCCGTACTCCTGAATCTTGCACTTCTTGCGCAGCTCAGAGTTGCTCCAGCTTTTTGTGTTTCTCACAATCAGGTGTACACCCTCTACGCTGGCAGCCGTTACCTTCTCCTTGGTATCCTCCGCCTTCGAAGTCATACCGATGGAGAACAGGCCGAGGTCAGAGAGACGCACACTCTTACCGTCGAGAATCAACTCCTGCAGATGGTCGAGTGCATCCATCAGCACACCGTGGATAGTACCTCGGGAGTAAGGCGAACCGTGGTCAGAGATGTGGGATACGAATCCCTCGAAATCCACCTCGCGGTCGGTTACCGCAGTGGCATACCACTTTTTCTTACCAGCGTTCTCGCCGCTCTGTGGTGTACGCTGCAACTTACGATACTTCAATGTTCCTTTCTGTTCCATGATCTTAAATTATTAATTAATGTTGAGTGTTGAATGTTGAGTGTTGAATGCTTCTTTTTAATGTTGAGTGTTGAATGTTGAGTGTTGAATGCTTCTTTTTAATGTTGAATGTTGAGTGTTGAATGTTAACTTGGTGGGGTGCGCAAGTTTTTGCCCACACGCCCTGAAAGGGCAGAAGCTCCTAGCCCAGGGCATCGCCCTGGGTAATTACGGACGCCCCCTGTCGCCCTGTAAGGGCAAAAGCTTTAAAACTTGTGATTGCCTTTCTTCGAACGACGATGCAAAGGTACGGCAATTTTCTGATACTACCAAATTTCACCCTGCAGAGTTATGTTAAACGGATTTAACACTTCGGGCGTATCCGGTTAATCTTGCCAACTCATAATTTATCGTGCGAGAAAACTATGTGATGTAAAAAGTTTCTCTATGCTTTCTCATCCCGAAAACAGCAGGAAGCAAGAAATCCATCATCAACCACCGACCCCATTTCCACCACCAAAGTGTGACAGTTGTGACAGTTGTGACAGTTTTCAGCGCCTACCCCCACCTCCCTCTCTTTAGAGGTAACTTATAATATATATAAATATATATAATAAGTTAAATATAATAATAACAATTTGAAAGCAGCCCGAATTCATATACCCCCTCCCCTGAAAACTGTCACAACTGTCACAACTGTCACAACTGTAACGCTCCCTCAATCCTTCTCCTCTCCTTCTCCCTCCATCCTGTTTTGTAAAGAAAAAAGGAATCACCCTACCCCCCTGGAGGTTATTAGGGAGATACACTCATGCCCATAGGGGGTGCTGCTGAGTAGTTACTTCATTTTTCATCCTTTAAAATCAGTTAAAAAATGGGTATTCCCCATAAAATGTGCAAAAACATGATAGGATTCCCTCATAAAATGTGTATATTTGCAGCGTTATTCCCTCATAAAATGTGGGATAATAGGTGATTATTCCCTCATAAAATGTGATTTTAAGATACGGATTATGGAAAGATTAGCTATCAATGAACTTCTGAAATGGAAGAATAAACAATATCGTAAACCTCTTATTATAGAGGGCGCCAGACAGGTGGGAAAGACTTGGCTGGTGAAGGAGTTTGCCCGCCAGAATTACAAGCAGCTGGCATATGTGAACTTTGAAGAGATGAAGATCCTGCAGAATCTATTTGAACAGGATTTCAGTATTCCTAGAATTCTTACAGCTATTGGGGCTGCAACGAATGTAACCTGCACAGAGGGCGAAACGCTGATATTCCTGGATGAGATTCAGGCTGCCCCTCATGCTGTTACTTCTCTCAAATATTTTGCAGAGAATGCGCCGGGCTATCATGTCATAGCTGCAGGTTCTCTTCTGGGTATCGAACTGCATCAGGGGGAATCTTTTCCTGTGGGTAAGGTGGATTTTCTCTCTCTGTATCCAATGAACTTTATCGAGTTCGTGATGGCTATGGGGGAGAAGAATCTGGCGCAGCTGCTTCAGACGAAGGATTGGAATATGATAACGATGTTTGCTCCCAAGTTTCAGGAACTCTTGAAGTATTATTACTACGTGGGAGGCATGCCTGAAGCCGTATTGAGCTTTAGCCAGAATCGTGACTGGAAAGAGGTGAGGACCATACAGAAGGACATTCTGAACAGTTATCAGAGAGATATGTCGAAGCATGCTCCATCGGAGATTATTCCCCGTATTACTGATTTGTGGAAATCCTTGCCCGCCCAGTTGAGCAAGGAAAACAGGAAGTTTATCTATGGAGTGGTGCGCGAGGGGGCAAGAGCCCGGGAGTATGAGTTGGCCTTGCAGTGGCTGCTGGATGCCGGACTGATATATAAGGTATATAATGTGAAGGCTCCCCGACTGCCGCTTGCCAGTTATGAAGACCGGGCGGCCTTCAAGATCTTTGTCCTGGATGTCGGGCTTCTAGGTGCGATGTCTAATCTCAAGGCTGCGACAATAGTGGCTGGCAACAGTATTTTTACCGAGTTTAAAGGGGCTTTGACGGAACAGTATGTTTTGCAGCAGCTAATTCTCAGGTATGAACCGTATTATTATGCCAAGACCAACAGTACTCAGGAGATTGATTTTCTGCTCCAGGATGAGGAGGATGAGATTGTTCCGCTGGAGGTGAAAGCCGAGACGAATGTCAAGGCAAAGAGCCTGCGCCAGTTTGTTGCAGACAACCAGTCAAAGAAGGCCTATCGCATCTCCATGAATGATTATCTGCAGGAAGATTGGGTTACTAACGTACCGCTCTATGCGGTAAATGGTCTCGAATTTTATTCGATACAAAATTAATCTTTCTCACGAAAACACAAAAGAAATCCCACAAAAACTTGCATAAAAGAGAAATATTGCTTATTTTTGCAAGCAGATAAAAAGAAAAAAAGATGGCAAAGGAAAATATAAGCTGGGACGAGACATTGAAGCTAAGCAATATACCAACAATTATGGTTCTGGCTTTTACAAGAATTTCAGCCAAGATTTGAAAAATGAAATGCCTGGGGTGAAGGGATTCTCGCCAACCAACTTGAAGTACATGAGCTATTTTTATAAGCTCTATGCTCCATTGGCTGCAAATCGTCAGCAAGCTGCTGACGATTTTGAAGAGGACTTGTATAAAACAGATATTCAGCGAGTTGGAGATAAAAAACAAAATCGTCTAGACGGTGTAGACGATTTCAAAATTCTATTCTTTATTCCATGGTTTCATCATCAACGTATCATCGACAAATGTAAGGATGATGTGAACAAAGAGAACTTATCCATAGCAGAAATGAGCGGCAAGAAACTCGACTGGTTCCGCAAGGTCTGTGCAGCGGTACTGTAGTCACTTTTTCAGATTGTCTGCAATTCGTCCGCAACTTGCGGACAAATTCACTGATAGCACAATAACCATTGATATTCAACAAATTGCAGCCAACAAGCAAAATCGTCAACAGCCTGTTGACGATTTCAAATTATTGGTTCCTAACTCTAGTTCCGCATGTGGTTCAGGCACGCCCTGAAGGGGCAGAAGCTCCTAGACCAGGGTAACACCCTGGGTATAAGCGCAATCCGCCTTGCGCCCTGTAAGGGCAAAAGCCTTTTTAAAAAGGATATTAAGAATGAAAACAAGAGAAGGCGAGAAACCAGCACCACGATGGCAGCGATGTAGATATCTATGTAGAAATGCCCCCTAAGTTTTTTCTGGTAGTCCGTCTGAAATCATACCTTGAAGCCCTTCTGGGTTGCCCTGTCGATATTATCCGAAAGCAACAGCACCTCAACCCCTTCCTGCTCAGGGAAATTGAGAGAGAGGGGATTGAAGTGATAGCAGAGCGATAGATTAGGGACACCGGTAGATAAATATGTTGACTATGGAACTCAACAAGAATCTCCGGTTTGGTATCCCTGCCCCTTATTGCCGCCATATTGTTGTGGCGCTGTTCTATGGTCAAACGGTCCGACATACTCTTTATTTACAAAGACTTCTTTTAACGTAACTTAGAAATAAAAACGAGGTCACTCTTACCAGCAACCTCGTTCAAATATTAGTTGAGTTTTAAAATATCCTCCTTGGCAAGCCCTGTATATCTTGCGATTTTATCAACAGGCTCGTTTTCCATCAGCATATTCTTAGCTACTTCAATTTTAGCCTCTATGATAGCTCCTTTATAAGCTGCAATATGGTCACGCATCACCTTAATTGCATCATCATATTTCTCTTGATCTTCCTTGCAGAGTGCAGTAATGTCCTCTATCGCAGCAAGTTTCTGGAAGAGTTCATTTTCTGCCAAAGAAGGTATTTTGTCCAATATACTCATATTATTTAATTCTATTAAAAGAAACAATTCTTATATCAATTAACACCATTCATTGGCAAAATTAATCTTTTCTCATGAAAACACAAAAGAAAAAGCCCAAAAACTTGCATAAAAGAGAAATATTGCTTATTTTGCAGAAAAAAAGATGGCAAAGGAAATATAAGCTTATCAGTAATTTCTCATAAATCGTGTAATAATTCATAAAAAAGAAGGTTTTTACTTGTCTGATTCAAGTTTTTATCTTATCTTTGCAATATGAAGAAGGAAAAGGAATATACATTGACTGCCATCCGTGAATGCCTGGCTAAGAATATGCCACCATACGGGAAAGCGATACTTTTTGGCTCACAAGCTAGAGGCACCGCTAGGGATGATAGCGACTGGGACATTCTTGTTATCTTAGACAAGGATCAACTTCTACCTTCTGATTATGATAATGTAACCTATCCTCTTACCGAGCTAGGCTGGGATTTAGGAAAAGAAATAAATCCTGTAATGTATTCCGCTAAGGAGTGGCAGAAATATAAGATTACACCATTTTATAAAAATGTAGAAAAGGAAGGAGTAAGATTATGGGGCTAACAAACGATGAAAGAAGTTCTTTTTAAATAGCATCATCAAACTTATCAAGGAAAAACAATAATGTGCAATATAACTTTCACCCAAAAGTCGTACTTTTGCGGCTCAGGGGAAATTGTCCGTGGATAGACAACTGCTATTTGCGCAGTTGTCACCTTTGGAGTAGAAGTGATAAGTTTGTAGATGGCTCTTTTAGCCTTCACGAACTCTTTTCTTTGCTTGACTTCTTTGGCTGTTTCTTTATTTTCGTTGGCGAACTCTTTTGTGTCGTTGGCGAACTGTTTTTTGAGTTAGCGAACTGTTTTAGGCAGTTACTAATCACGATGCCTTGGTTCCGGCTCCGCCACCATTTCCGGCACTTCTTCCGGCAATTCATATCTTCTGATATGATGATCTTCCAGATAGATATGGTTCAGCGTAAAGGCGAGCGACTCCAGCGTCTTCTCCCTTACCGCCGGCTTCAGTTCACATTCCCATATTACGATGGTATGCCATCCCATTTCAGCCAGCCGGTGCAGCACCTCATGGTCCCTCTCCCGGTTCCTCCTGATCTTCTCCATCCAGAATCCGGTGTTCGATTTCGGCACCACATAATATTTGCACCCCTCGTGTCCGTGCCAGAAGCACCCGTTCACCAGAATACAGGTGCGATATTTCCTCAGCACGATGTCCGGCTTGCCCGGCAACCGCGGATGATTGAGCCGATACCTGAATCCTCTACTCCACAGAAATTTCCTGACAAGAATCTCCGGTTTGGTATCCCTGCCCCTTATTGCCGCCATATTGTTGTGGCGCTGTTCTATGGTCAAACGGTCCGACATCTTTAATTTATCATCAACATCTGTTTAACATTGCAACATTGCAGCAGGAGTTATGTTCAGAACCTTGCATAGCAATCTAGCTATTTTTAGAGTAGGCTCAGAGCGCCCTGTTACATAATCGTTAATACGTGAAGGACTTACTCCAATTTCTGAAGCCAGTTGTTTTTGAGTCATTTTCTTTTCATTTAAAGAAAGTTCGATAAGTTCAGAAACAGAAGGCTTTCCGATAGGAAAATGTTTCTTTTCGTATGACTCAACAATGTCCGACATTAATGTCAGTTCTATGGCATTCTTATCATTGGCAGGCGTATCGTCCGTTACCAATGGCAGGAGATCTTCTATTCTGTTGAGTGCAAACTCATATTGTTCTTTCGTAATTCTATCCATAATTGTTTTTATTAAATGGTGGAACAATCTATTTTGTCATATTCACTATGTGTTCCGACAAATCTTACGAAGAGTCGGCCTATTGTAAATTTAATAATCACAACTAACCTATATTTATTTCCTCGAATGTTAAATACGTAATGTTGATTACCTACGTAGTCAGCATCAGGAAAGTCAGTTCTTATATCAGAAAAGTTGCGCCATTCTGCTTCTTCCGCAATCTGGTACCATCTTTCCAGAGCTACTTTTGAGTCTTCTCGCCCAGGGGTCTCGTAAAACTCCTTTAGTTTCCTATGCGAAATAATTCTCATAATTCCATGATTTAAATTTTCATTGCAAAGATATATAGAAATATTGAAATACAATAGTTTCTTTCATAAATATTTTGTTTTTTAGGATTATTTATATAATTAAGCTTGTTTTTCTACTATTTAGCTTCCACCTTCCCCCCTTACGGGCTGAAGGCCCAGAAGCTCCTAGCCCAGAGTATCACCCTGGGTATAAGCACAATCCGACTTGCGCCCTGTAAGGGCAAAAGCTTTATGTTTGCTGCCCCTCAAAAAGTAGACACAGAAAGGTGGAAAACTGATGGAAAATGATTA
>ERZ780125.42-NODE-42-length-64104-cov-15.6251_pt1 | contig 64104 bp, 72 predicted proteins | sample MGYA00433082_ERZ780125 | MGnify/ENA primary metagenome ERZ780125 (study PRJEB29588, sample SAMEA1970465) | human gut metagenome | biome: human gut; feature: human-associated habitat; material: faeces | place: Denmark | collected 2008/2010 ... | reverse complement strand
TGGCTTCCTTCTTGCGAGACAGCATCAAGACTTCATAAAGTCCGTTTTCGGTAAGTTTTTCGCTTTACTAAATGTTAGACAAAGTGGGAGCCGGAAGGCTCCCTTTTAAGGCCAATGGGGTCATTTTTTTCTTTCCCGGAACTTGCCGCCTTCGATGATTTCACCGATGTAGTGTTCTCCGTCGGCAGTGAGAGGGCGTCCGTATTCGTCGCACCGCTCGCCGTCCTCGTTCTCGAAATGCGGACGGTGCTGGTCGGAGAGCACGCCCCGGATTTTGCACCACTCGATAGCGTGGAGCTGGAGACTGGAGTGTTTCTCCGCATCGGTCAGGCAGTCGATGAAGAAATCGCAGAACTCGCCGTCACAAACATTTCTGCCCCGTTCTATCATATCGTCCTGATAGCGACGGTCAAGGTAGCGCAGTTCGCTCTTCATCTCCTCGTAGGTGCGGATCTCGTAGTCCGCCGCCTTGCGGTAGAGCTCGGAAAGCTCCTCGTTCTCGTAGTGTTCTCTTACTCGTCTGATTTCCTTGTCAAGTTCCTCTTCGGACATTTTTCTGAATTGTTCAAGCATATACATATTCTTTCAAAATTAAAAGGTTGATGAATTGCGGTGCAGCCGTATGGACTGCACCTTTTGAGGCTTCGGATGCTCACTGGAAGAACTTGAGCACCTTCTTGTCAATCTCCAGTTTTTCGCACACGTAGCGTTTCGTCATTTCGATGTTCGGCACGTTGCCGTTCATGTGTCCCATCATGAGGGCAATCTGCTCAAGTGTAATGCCCTTCTGCGCCAGGTTGGTGGCAAAGGTGCGCCTGCCTGTATGCGAGGACACGAAATTGTATTTTCGCCCTGCATACTCCTTGCCCCCCTTGAACACCTTGACCCACGAGACGACACCGCAGTATCGGCATATCTTGCGCAGGGTCTTGTTGTAGAACGAGAGGTCGGGCTGCGTGGGTTCCAATGGAGTCCTGACGAGATACTGCGGCAGCAGCCTGTGTACCGGCACCATCACCTCGGTCTGTGTCTTCTGTGCGATGTACCGGATGTAGGGCACTCCGTCAAGCTCCGTGATGTTGTCCGGCGACATGCGCAGGCAGTCGCACCACCTTGCACCCGTGAGGCACTCTATCATGAAGATGCGCTTTACCAGTCTGGTGTAGACGGAACGGGGATGGTACATGTTTACCTTCTCCACCTCCTGCATAGTGAGGTATGTGGAGACGGAAGGCACCTTCTTCATCTTCATTATCCGCGTGAGGCCGCTGAAATCAAGTGGTATGTTCTTGTCGCCGTGCGCCCGGATTATCGCCGAGAGCTCTGCGCAGATGGTCTTCACGGAGTTTGGCGCATAGTTCTCGTCGAGCTCCATGCGGAAATCACGGAGATTGTCTTCCGTGACATCCTCCCATTGAGGCAGATGCCCGACGAGGTCGCGGAAGCGCGAGACTGCCTTGACACGGTTCGGGTGTTTCCATATCCATGCCCCGTAGAAGGTGTGGCGCCATTCGTTGCCGTGGTAGTCGTCGAAATAACCCTGGCGGATGGCGTTGGAGTACTTCTCGATCTGCGGTTCGGAAAGAAGATCTTCCCATCCTTTCTGCTTTTCCTGTTTCATAATTCCAATGTTTTAAGGGTTAGTATATGTTGTGCAAAGATAGTAATATTATATGATAACACGACTATTTCTGCACATTTAAGGCTGCATCACAACGGCAGCGAGACAACGTAGGCCTCGGGCTGGACGTCCTTCGAGCGCTTGACGGTGAACCCGCATATCGAGCGGAGATAAGACGCGACGTTCTTGATGAACGGCTCGTCGATGATGATCATCGGAAGATTGTAATCCTTGTTCTTTCTCAGATTAAGGAAATCGTCTTGTTCGCCGTTAAAAAGCCACTGATAGAAGGAGCTGCCGAGATGGTTCTCGATGCCGCTGTCTGGCATACCTTCCCTGTCTGCGAACCTGACGGAAACTATCATGAACCTGGCATTGGCTTCATGTGTCATGAAAAAGTCCTCTACCAATTCATTGAGTTCAGAGGTGTCGAAATTCCTTTTGCTGATACCTTTCGCTCTAAGGATGTTGTCTGCGAAAATTACTTTTTTTGCCATATTCTTTCTAAATTTTAAGGTTTGAAAATTGTGCCTTACGGCTTTTCGGCGTGTGTCTGTATAGTGAAAACCGGAACGAACCTCACGGCGGGTCCCGACTGCTGCATTATATCTAAAATTTCATTGCAAATATACGGAAAATCCTTCGCATTCCGCATATTCCGCATGATTATTTTCAAAGAAAAATACGACAGACGAACCTCACGGCGGGTCTGCCGAAGATAAAACATTAGTATAGAATTATGATATGGTCAGAATGAGCGCCCTGCCCCAGAAGTGGCGAAGGCTTTAGCAGGCTATTCAGGAGCATAGAAGATTGTCACCGCCAGGCTCCGTGCAGGTGTGACGGAGAAGAAATAGACGAGCGGTATCGCCTCCTCGTCGTCGAGATACGCCAGTGTGCCGTGTGCGCTGATGCCGTTGCAGGCATCGCCGGTCAGCCTCTCTACCGCCTTGCGCATCATGATGATGTGATGCAGTGAGGAACTGAGGTTCTGCAATACGAGTCCGTTTCCTGCCACATGTACGCTTGCAGGCCATTCGTCGATGAAGCCGATGGAGTCATCGTGCTTGTTTGATACGAATGCGGAATTGTCGAAGATTGCCTCCAAGAGAGCCTCTTCCACTACGTTCTTGCCGTCGATTGGAGCTGCGGTGAGCTTGTGTGAATAAGCTTCGGAAATGTTGTCGATTCTTTTCATAATCCAAAAAATTAAGAAGTTAATGAAATTGTGTGCGCTCAAAGGATGCGTTGCTTGTCTGTATGTCGTTGATTAAAACAGTAAAGTGGAATAATCGGACTACCAGGCGATAGACTGGCAGGACCATCATTCTATACGTACTGTTTTCCTGAATGTTCCTTCTTGCGCACTTTCAGGCTGCAATGCCTGTCCCGTCTCCGCCGCTGTGTTGCATGGGGTATAGAGTATAGATTGTAAAGGCGTTACGGATGACGCGTTGAAGGATGGGTTCTACCCTTCGACGCGTCATACCTGAACGACTAACATGAATAGCACGTCCCTGACGGAACGCCCTGCAATGGGCTTTGGTTGTATTGTAGACACACTCAAGGAAATTGTTGCCTTGCTGTAGCCAGTAGATACTATCCAGTATGAGTATCAAGCGGCGGGACGCCACAGATATTTGTGTCCCGCCGCAATTCATACGGGATTGTTGAAGCGTTCCCACTTGTGTGTCTTTTTCGGCAATGAAAATCCGTCTCCCCCTGTCTGACGGGACGTTTCTGTATTATACAGATAATGTCTGGATGGACACCGGACAGTAACGGGGAATTTCCCGGTGGATGCCGGTGGATTGTATCCAGATATGTTAAATAAGGCAGGCAGGCAGACGGTCCGCGTCCACGGATGATGTTCCGACCTTTGGCTTGGCACATTGCTGTAATGGAGCGATTTATAGCCGGTCTGCCAGAAATCGAGGATGTGTACTCATCTCAGGAATGGAGATGAGTACATCCGCTATTTCTGGTTAAGAACCGGATATATGAACGAGAGCCATTCGTCGGAATGTGGCGGTGTGCGCCGCATGTGGGGAGAGTGACGGACCGGCACATGAAAATAATGTGACGATATTGCCTGCCTTGGGCGAGTAAGGTACCTTGGAGAATATCTCAAGGCACCTTGCCGTCCTTAAGGCAGGAAATTAAACTTTGTCCGTCCTACTCCCCGGTCCGTGTGCCCGGATGATGATACCCACCGACGGTACGGCACATGACTACAGGAGACTGATCGTAAGTCAGGGTCTTAGAAAGACGGCATCGTGCCGTCCTGATTAACCCTGACTTAGTGAATGGATCCGTCCGTGGGTATTGAGGTGGTGTGCGCCACCGCAGTGTGTCAGAGGTTTGCCACCAGTGTGTCGTATGCAGCGCGACGTGTCATCATCGCGTTGCGTGCACATCCGATGGAGAGATAGCCTCTGATTTTGCTTTCCGTCTTGCTCCTGTTCGCCGTGACATTCCTGCCACGTCCGCGGTCAACGCATCCCACTGCCTGCGTCTTGACATATCCGAGTCCGCCGACCTTGCTCTTGCCCGTATGGACGGCACGGAGGCAGTCCATGACGAAGGCGTTGAGCTTGTCGATGTCCTCTTTAACGTTGATGACCGGCAGTACCTGCGTAGCCCACGAAAATTCCCCGTACCCCTTGTAGAGATAGCGGTTTACGGCGTTCACGGCACGTGTAAAGGTGTTGTTGCGCTTCCTTATTGTCCTGCGCTCTATTTCCTTCTGGAAAGTCTTGATGCGCGAGGAAGACAATGAGATGCAGCTCCCCTTGATGGAATATCCGAGGAACTTGAACCAGTGGTCCGCGTCGAGATATTCAACCTTCCTGGGGTTGAGTTTCATCTGCATTACCGCCAGTTCCTCCTGCATTATGCGCATCGCCTCTTCATAGTCCTCTCCGACATACAGGGTGTCGTCGGAATAGCGGACATAATATCCGTTGAGACCGGACAGACGCTCGTCTATATGGCAGAGGACGACATCGGCGAGCCATGCAGCCACGGCACATCCCTGCTTGAGGGACTGGTAGCTGCGGCACAGGTTGCCCTGTGTGTCGAAGTAGAGGTCGGAATGGTAATAGTCGCGGATAATGGCGACGAGCGCCGATTTTCCGTATTTCTCCTCTATCCTGTCGAATGCCCTATCTATGAATGAGAGAGGGACGGAATCGAAGTATTTGGAGAGGTCGGACTTCCATCCGACAGTCTTTCCTCCGGCATCGCAGATGCGGCTTGACACCTCCTGCACCACCTTTCCGCAGCCTATACCTTTCTGGTAGGACTTGCAGCGTGGATGGAGCATTTCGGGCATCAGCTCGAAGAAGAGGTCGTTGGCTATGGAAAGGACTATGCGGTCGCAGGGTTCATTTACGTAGACCGTGCGGAAATCGCCGTTGTCTTTCGGTATCTCAGCCGTGTGCGGAGGCATTATCTTGTATTGTCCGTCGCGCATCCGCTGATACATTAGCGAGCGAGCCTCAGGAGTTGTGAGCTGATACAATGTAGCTTTGTTTATGTCCTTGTCTACACCCTTTGCGATGGCGTACTGCCAGCGTTCGGGCTCGAAGAACATATCGAGGATTTTGTCTTCTTTCATAATTCTGTTTTGTTTTAATGGTTTATGCGAGAGGGAGCTACCCTCTCTTTTTAGGCGTGCTTGTTGACTGCAAAATCCTCACATACCTTCCTGAAGATTTCGTTATTGAGGAATAGATCGAAATCAGACTTGTCTCTAAACCAATGCTTTTCCTCGTAGTATGGAGGTATCGAGATACCAATGCTTTCGAGGAAGGATAAGTCGGCATCGTTCTTGTGTTGTATTCCAACCCATGCAAGCTTTCCGTTTATCACGTACATCTCCCCTTTGTCACCAAGTCTGTAGTTCACGTGCCATGCGATGGCATCTACAATTCTTTCTTTTTCTGTCATAATTCGTAACGTTTTGGTTATTGTGCGCAGTTCTTAGTCTGCGCTTTTTAGTTACTTCACCACAGAGAAGCACTGGTCTATAGGCCACCAGAAGTCGTTGTCAATCCCTGCGAATCCTCTTTCCTCTGAAATGTGAGTCACGATATGTTCCTTTGACTGAGAATGTATGTCACAGTACACTCTCATACCTACTTTGATTTTGTTCATATCTCTATTGTTTTAATGGTTTATGTGCGGTGGCATACGCCACCTTTGGCTCAACCGCAGGAGCAGAAGAAGTCGTCGTTGTAGAATACAGTGCTGCCGTATCTCTGCTCAAGGATGTCGTAGCTGACGATTTCGTCGGCACGTGAATACTCATCCCATGAGGGTTCGCTGCCGAGGACTTCTTCAAGGAGGGAACATTTCAGCTCCTCCCTCTGGTCGGGGGATAGTTCATTTAAATTCATATCTCTATTATTTAAGTGGTTTATACTAAGAAGCCCGCCACTTTTGACGGTGACGGGCCATTAGGCTTGTGTGCGGCCGCAGGCCTGGAGCCTTGCTGCAAGTTTCTGATTGTAGAAGCTACTCTTGGGGATCACGGAACCTGGAGGTGTTCCAGGTGGAGAGATCCGCTTAAACGAGCTTCTGTAAAGAATGCCTGCCCACCGCACGCTGTCGGCTTCAGGAGAGCGTGTTATTCCCACTCTTTGATTTTCGCTTCAACGGAGATGTGGGAAACGGCGATGAGCTGCTTGAGAACACCCATCATGCGCCATCCCTCCTCTCTGTAAGCGTTCGCCTTGGCATCGACATGCTCAAGAGACCGGCTCTCGCTCATGCCGAGGAAACGTGCGCCGTGGAACATTATGAGGTTGCGCATCGTGAAATACGCTCCTGCTCCCTTGTAGGCGTTGATGAACGCTGAAGAGTGCTTCGTGATGTGGCACAGATGCCTGTGTTTCTTGTTGAACGCTGCCACGATTTTGTAAAGTTCCTCCGGATTGGTGGTGTGTGTGGCAATGGATGCCATCTCCCTGAACGGTCTGTATACTTTCGTATTAAGGTCATCCACGAAGATGTTGACGTTGTTGAGACGCACATAAGGCATTCCCTTGCACGTGTGCTTCGGTCTGCGGACACCATGCTTGTCTGTCCTATACATGAGATTGTCTTCAATGTAGGCTTTCAGCTTGTCGATATAATCGTCTATCATGTCAGCCAGAGTCTTGCCGTCAAAGAAGAGCTTACGCTGCTTGAGGCAGCTTGTGTCTCCGTGGCGGAACATCTTCATCTGTGCGAGAAACTCGTTTTCGACCATGCGCCACTGGTATTCGTAGCCGAAGCCCTGCAGCACCTTGTTGAAACTGAGGTTGCGCTCTTCCATTTCGCGTAGGATGCGGAACATCTGTGCCATCACCCACCGGCGGAAGAGCTTGTAGTGGCTGATATATCCCCCGGTCTTGATCTTGTTGAACACGGGATCATCGTCAGTGACCTCTACAGGCACTCCGTCAACGACCTTGACCACCATCTGCTCTCCGAGAGAGAAATAGTTTGAAGTGTCGATGCCGGCAGCCTTGAGGGCCGCTATGCGTGCAGCCGCAGTCTTGACGGCGGTCTTCTTGCCGTTGTCTGTCGCCTTGTTTTCCAACTCAGTCATAGTGAACTCACCTGAAATCATTACGTTTCATTTCATAATTCAAAATTTTGATGTTAATAAAAAGGTTTGCTAATTCTTGAGGACAGGGAAGAACCCTGCCCGTTCCGGCTATTCTGCTCCAATCCACTGGCGGAACAATATGAGGTCTTTGTCGGCAGATGACTGCCAGAACCACGAACCCCATTCCTCGTGCCATGTGAGGATGCCTCTGACTATTGCCATGAGGACGAAGAGCTCAAGGCTGCACCGTGCGACCTCACGCTGCTCTCCGTACATCATCGCCTCGTCGGACAGCTTACTTTCCGGCAGAGCCTTGAAATATCTGCGGCGGTGTGACTCAGAGCGTTCGGAGGGGACGGAGTGTTTGTATATCCTGTATCTCCTCTCTATCTCCTTCAACACGTCGCCGTCGTATTCGGGCATCTCCACCTCCTTGAGGTCAACGAGGTGGTTTGCGATGCGCAGAGTGCGCTTTTCGAGGTTTATGAAGAACTTCTCTCCGTTCTCCACCCTCCTGATGATTTCCTGTTCTGTCATATTCCTAAAGTTTTGGTTTGTATGCGGTGAGGCTTTTCAGCCCCACCTTTCAAGGCTTGCGGCTATCGTGCAGGAAGAATATCCGTATGGTCGCAGATGATAACCCGTTGTCCTGCCCGTATAAGCTTCGGCAGATAGGTGTCGAGAGCATGATAAGGGAATCCTGCCAGTTTTATCGGCTTGCCTTCGCCGTCCATCTGCTTGCTGTAGCGCGTCAGCGTTATTCCGAGGAGATTGGCAGCTGTCACTGCATCCTCCATATAAGCCTCGTAGAAATCGCCGCTACGGAAGAGCAACAGGGCATCAGGATACTTCACTTTCAGCTCCTGGAGCTGCTCCAGGAGAGGCCACACCTCAAGCGGCCGGTATTTCTCCGTCTTGTGGGTGACGCTTTTGGCACACATATAGTGTATTTCACTCTCTTTGAGATTGAGTTTCTTGAAGAGATATTCTTCGATCTGCTCGTTCTCCCACTCGTCTGGACAGCCTGTGATTGTTGTGATTTCAGCTGTCGAATAATTCATTATTGCTATATCCATGATTGTAAAAATTTGGTTAATGATGTGGAGGCGTGTGCCTCCGTCCGGCTAAATCTCCTGGTAAACAGTGCCGTTTCTCTCTGCTTCCCTGTGTTCCTCCTGTTCATGGTCGCAAACGGTCACTTTCTCGTCTACCCAGTCGTTTTGATTGAGAGTTATTTCCTCTTCATAGATGGCATTTTGCACTTTATTAATAGCCTCTGAATAATCTTCGGCTTCGGTAGCCACCACTCTGTTTAGCACCTCTGTTACTGATACGTAAAATCTCATAATTCTAAAGTTTTGGTTAATGATGTCAGAGGGATTGCCCCTCTGTTTTTAGGCGTAGACACAGCAGGATTCCACCATCTTCTTGTATTTCTTCGGGAATCCGTTCCAGTCCCTGTAAACCTGTACGATCTGGCATGAAGCCCATGAGCTGAGAGCTTCCTCGTAGATATAGAAGCATTTCAGTTTCCCTGTATCGTCGTACAGGATCCAGTCGCCAGAGGCGAGCGAACCCTCATTGAGCTGTATGGCATATCCTCCCGCCTCTTCGTATCGTGCGACGAGGTTGTCTACATAATGGTAGTCACATTTTATCTTTCTCATAAATTCTGAATTTTGGTTAATGATGTCAGAGAGCACAAGCTCTCTGTTTTTAGGCGTAAATAAATGCTCTGCCATGAGTGTTGCGTAAAACTTTCAGGAGGTGAGGGTCGGAATGGTGTTCTTTGCGTATATACTGCTCACACTCTCGTTTAGTGCAAAATCGTGCGACTTCGCGAGCGTTGTCTGGCTTCACGCAAAACCACATTCTGCCACCGAAAACATCACCAATGCCACATGGCACTACTTCTAATCTTGTATTCATATTTTTTTTATTGTTGGTTATTGTAGGAGGCGTAAGCCTCCTCTGTTTAGGCTGCAACGCTCGGATGCAAATGGTGTTCTTCGATTACTTCCTTTATCAGCTCGTCCTCGTCGCAATAGTATCCCCAACAAGAGTCTACCTCCTCCCAGTCGTAATCATCCTCGTCAGCTTTCTCGTCGTCCTCGTAGACCTTCGTGTAACGCACCTTCTTTTCAAGAACGAAACCTAACACGTCGCCCCACATCCATTTGCCGATACACTCCACTTCGCTCTCCATAGCGGAAACCGCACGTTTCTGCCAGTCCTTTGTAGTACCGCCGTAACGTTTTATGAAACGCTCCTTCGTGCAATAGGAGAAGCCCTCAACGTAATCGCCCTGGCAGTAGCCGCATGATGACCATTCATGCACAGCAATCTCCGTCTGACAATTCGAGAGAAGATAGATAAAATCCTCCTCGTCAAGAAACTCGGAAAGTTCTCCACAGATGCCGTCCTTCACCTCGTCGGGCATAAAGTTGTATATCTGATACCATTTCCCGTCAGTGTTTCCGAATTTATGATACTGTTCAAGATACCATAGACGGTCAGAGCGGTCATAACGGAAGCGCAGGGAGTCACGGAGATACTTGTTGATGTACTCGATGAATTTCTTCTGCGGTACATACTTACAGGCAAGCTCGCACGCTGCATCAGCAAGAGAATGACTGCTTGTATAGAACAGCTCCTCGTAGTTTGAGGCTTCCGATAAACTCCTGCCGCTATTGAAAAGATGTACGCCCAACATATCCCAGTCCTTGCACGGACATGGAGGATAGTTGTCGCGACAAATCTGGATTCTGTAGTCGCATATTTCTTCGGTTTTGATAACATCATTGCTCATATTCATTGTTTTTAATTGGTTAAACATGTGGCGGCAGCACGACAAATCATACTGCCTGTTTTTAGGCTCTGTTCCATGCTTCCCACGCATCGTCAGTATTCCTTGTGATCGCATTGTTCCACAACCTCTCCTGATAGCGGGAAATCTTCTGAAAAGCTTTCGGGGTTGTCTTCACGTCAACCCTCTTGCCGAGATATGGTCTGCTGCGAAAGCCCGGAATAAACTCATCGTATTCAACGGTACACCTTATCATACCGCTTTCTGTCGGCTTGCAGCCAATAAAACACCCGTACACTCCAGGATTCTCCTCTCTCATCCACTTTGGGTAAGGGAAGTACATGCTCCATGCGTCAACGCAATCACGGAACTTCTTTCTTGTGTCGTGATAAAGTCTTGCTTTCATAATTCTTTATTTTTTTTGGTTAATTGCATCCGCATTTCTGCGGACTTTTTTAGGCGGGAGACGCTCTGAAACCGAAAATATAGCCATTGTCGCGCATTTCATGTGCGTACTCCAATGCCTTACTTCTTGAACTGAATATCTGCGGAGTCATACAATAACCCCACGCAGTCCACATCTCCAATTTTGTTTTGATTGACTTTCCTATAATTCTGTAATCTGTTGGTTAATTGCAACTCCCCGAAGGGAGGCTGTTTAGGCGGTAACACATTGCTGTTCAAACACACACGCAATCTCCGAAAGATCGTTCTGGAATTTGTACTTGATGTTGTACGTACCGAAGGCGTCGAAAAACCAATCCATGAGATACATTCTGTCCTCGTCAGCCTGTTCACTATCTTCCGCTGCGTCCAAACGTGCAACCATTTGAGGAAACAGACGGTAGTAGTCGTCGCCAGCATAATCTGAACTCCATCGTGTACCCGTGATGTGAGCGGGATAGTCGTCCTCGATGTTGGCAAAATTGCCGCTCATGTTATGATTTCGCATGTGGAGGTATTCTTTCATGTCTCTGTTCACTTTCATAGTAAAATCCCAAGCGAGAGACTGAATATTACCCACCCCACAATCGGCGAGGTACTCCTCTATGTCCTCAGAGTTCTCGTAGTCTTCCAAACACTCACGATAAAGAGCCTCTATCGCTTTGGCAAAATTCTTGACACTGATGTAGTCGGCTACCTTTTCGGCAATCTCGCCCTTGTGTATCCAATACTCTACAATATTCTTTTCCATAATTCGTTGTTTTTAGGTTAAACATGTGCCTCCGCAGGGGATGCCGTTTCAGGCTTTTTCGTTGCGTACCGCACGGATGGAGCAGTAAGGTGTGTCGAACGGATATTTAGCCTCGTTGATATAATACACAACGGAGGGCACGCTCATCGTCAGAGTGTTCTGGTAGATGACCATTCCGTACATTCCGTGCGCCATCATGTTGCAGGCGCACATCTTGCAGGCGATAGGATCGCAATCCTGCGCCACATACTTGAAGCGGCGTCCGGCATAATGATCCGTCCTGCTCTTGCTGATATAATGGGCGAGAAGGAGACGTCCGCTGCCGGAAGCGCAGTCGTTGACCGTGCCACATTCCTTGCCGGTGTCGATTGTCTGAGCCATGAGGTCTGACACGCACTGGGGAGTGAAGAACTGTCCCGTGCGTGAAGCCTTGCCGCGAGAGAGGTACATCTCCTCATAAAGAATGCCGAACACATCGAGCCATTCTCCACACTCCATAGCCTTGGCGACATCTTGAAGCCACATTATGACAAGATTGAAGAAGCCGTGCGATTTGCGCATCTGCTCCAGAATGTGATCGCCGTATGAGTCCATATTGGACTGCAGGCTCTTGACGTCGAAATAGTCTATCACGTAGTCGAGGAAATCATCCAGGGCAGACTCTTGTGGCCTGCCGTTCTTCTCTGCCTCGGAAGACAGGATTTCAATGTACTTTTTCTTGTCCATATTCTTGAAATTTAAAGGTTAGGAAATAGAAGCCCCACTCCGTGAGGAGCAGGGCTCTTTAAGGCTTACTTCTTAGCAAAGTCGAACAGTATGCGCTGACTTTCTCTACTGACCTCAGGATACACACATCCCACGTTGTCGTAGAAGTCTCTGAATGTGGTATTCGGTTCTTCTGCAAGGACACATTCCATCTCATATAAGAGACTGTCTTTGACGTAAAAAGTTCTTGTTGTACCTTGATATCCGTTTGTGTATTCGAACGGATAGACCGCAGTGCAGTCCTCTATGAGATGGCATACGAAAGCCCAGCATTTCTCAAGGTCGGGCTTGTGGGTGAACTCGCAGTCGGTGTGCGGATTGTAATATCCGCAGGACAGATTGATGCACGACACGCTGACACCGGCTTCTGCAAGAGCCTCTACGTCCGTCATCATTCCGCCGGACTCACGGTAGCCCCAGCTTTCGCAGTCCGCAGCCTTGATGAAACTATCCGAGCAGAGCGGACCGGAGATTTCTGTCACCATGTCACTGCTGCCACGCCTGTCAATCTGGGCACAGAAACGGCAGTCTATGAAGAATCCGATGTCTGCGGCGCTTGAGCCGATGCAGCCGATTTCCTCTCCGACGAAGAAGGCACATTTGAGGACAGGGTATTCAATCAGCGCAGAGAGCGCAAGGAAAATCCCGTTCTTGTCGTCGGCTCCCAGTCCGCACTGCTTGCGCATCTTGGGAGAATATCCGAAAATGACCTTGTTGGTCTCCACATAAGTGAAGTCAGAAGGATGGAAATCCTGCACCTGGTCCATGTGTGCGCACAGGCAGGGGTAACTAACCGCTACACCTTTCGTGATGTAGAGGTTTCCTGTATTGTCCTGTGTCACGACAGCTTCAGGAACATTGGCTTTTAGCCACTTCTTGATGAATCGGCGGATGCGTTTCTCACTGCCGCTCTTTGAATGGATGCAGTAAAGGTTTTTTAGTAACTCGTAATTCAATTTCTCTTTCATAATTCTAAGTGTTTTAATGGTTAATGATGTAAAGGCAGGAGCATTGTATCTCCCGCCTTTTTCAGGCTTCTACTTCAAGTTGTTCTTCCTCTGCTTCGTACATCGTATCCTCGTCTTCGAACCAGTCTTCGAGGACTTCGGAGTAAATAGCATCCTCTTTGAGGATGTACTCATCGTGATATGCAGAGTGTACACAATCGTCTGCACGCTGCCAATTTCCGTGGATGTCCTCGATGGCGTTACTTTTCAGAATATGGTCGTCGAGGTTTTCAACCCATACCGCCTCATCCTCATAGATGTAGCAGTCTTCCTCTTCAGACCACACGAAATCAGACGTGCGGAATCCGTTTAGACGGATTTGGCGTCCGTTATAGATAGCATAAGTCAAACAGTCCTCGTGCATCCAGTCCTCGTGATAGTCGTCATACTCGGCGTCATCATCGGCGATCCACTCTTCCGAATATTCCGACCATACTTCGTTGTTGTGTGAACGCTCGAAATAACGATCGGTTTCGTCCAGCTTGTCGGTGTATTGGGCATCGCAATAATTGTATGCGATGTCTTTGTTGTAGTCGTAATAGACAAAACTGTCCTGATACGACAACGTATCATCTTCACACAGCCGGCATTCGATAGAGAACCGCTTTGCTCTCAGGGACTCGCCGTTGTTGGCAACGAAATTCCTGTTGTCGTTACAATCGACACCGACACGCTTGTAGCCGTCGATGAGACCTTCTTTGATGAGTCTGTCCACAAGCGCCTGCTTTAGGGCTTCGTCCATATCGGACGAGTATTGACGCTCTGCCAGTCTCCAGGATTTCCCTTCCTCGTCTCTGACGTCATTGAAGATGACACAACGTGCCACTATCATTCCGTCACTGTCTGTCAGCCATGCTGCGCTGGCATCCACGGCGTTGGTATAGAAGGAGTATTGGTCCTCGCCTCCCATACAGGAGTGGAAATCTCCCTTGTATAGGTCTTTGTCGTAGATGGTCTCAAAGTCGCTTTCGTCAGATCCCACGTGGAGTGTCAGTGTTTGTTCTCCGATGCGAGACTCTGCATAGACCTGCCAGTCACGGGCGAACTCCTCGCCTATCCATCGTTTGACCTGTTCAGGTAGGATTTCTGTGAACGGCAGACTGTCGAGACAGGAAGTTATGAATTTTCCTGCCTTCATCTTGAACACCCTGTCGTCACGCTCAGAATTGATGTAGCGGACGGATTTTGTGTCTCCGTCGGTGCACAACCCGTTGAAGTCGTCAAGATAGAGAGTCCGGTGGCGCAAGGTCCAATCGTTAAGGTTGAACAACGTGCTGCCTTCGACATCATAAGATTCATTTTGAGGGTCGAACACATACGGCGCAAACCAACGCATTATATGCATGACGGCATTCTTGACATCATCCATAGATTTAGCGCTCAGATAGTCATACTTGAAGATTAGCTCCTTATTGACACCCTTTTTCAGAGAGAGGCGCTGAGCGTACAGCCACGTCTTGAGGAAACGTCTGTCCTTGAGCCATGCAAGCAAGATCTTGTTCTTGCGAGACTTGGCTCCGTTGCCGTGTTCCACGATTGCAAACAACTTCTTGAACTCTTCGTAGTTTTTGAAACTTTTAATGTAAATCATAATTCTTAATGTTTTAAAGGGTTAGTAAAAAGAGGCGCACACTTGGGATGTACGCCGTTTGGATCAATAACCCCGATAGAGGGTTCTTCTAACAAGCGGATACTCATAATCTCCGTCTTGTCCTACGCAGAAGGTGAAGCTCGGTTTGTTGTCACGCAGCTCAACCCACAGACGGGAAAGTATGCCACAGTTCTTGATTCTGCCATACTTCATGTTGTGGAATACCTCGTCGTACTTTCTTTTCTGACAACCCAGAGCTTGACAGAAGCCGTCAGACAGCTCACGCAGAGCGTTGTCGGCAAGCTCAAATCTACACGCGTAGAGACTATTGGAGGGGTAGAAATGACCGCTAAGAAAGTTGTCCATCGTGAATTGTCGTACATCGGCTGCTCTAAGCAAACCGACGAGGGTCTTGTACTTTCTTGTTTTCATAATTCTTCTTTTTTTAGGATTAGTAAAAAAGAAATCCCCACGTTTCAAACGTGAGGATCATTCAGGCTATCCCATTCTCTCCAGCTTCACGGAGACAGAGTAAGGAAGAGAGGAATATTTCTGCTCCTCCTGCCATTCGTAGGCGACGCTGCACGGGAGATACTGGCTCTCCTGCTTCTGTATTACCTTTATTATCGTCTCTTTGCAGATGCTGTCAGTGTGCTCCACCGTGAATGTGGAATAACAGGTGTTCCCGTCATCGGAGATTGCCGGTATCCCTTTTCTTCTGGCAACGGCAACGAGACCGATGAAGCGGTTGATGAAAACATATTTTTCACCGTCGAAGTATACGTCGATGGTGGTTTCATACTCTTTGGTTCTGATATATTCCATAATTCAAAGTTTTGGTTAGACAATGAAGGCAGCACGGATTATCGTACTGCCTGTTTTGGCTTACACGGTGTAGTCGTAGCCCACACCGACACATCTCCAGCAATCACCGCACTTATACATTTTCCTTGCGAGAGTGCCTAATGTGATTTTCCTTGTCTCCATTGCATTATACAATGGAAGCAGCTCCATGGCTGCCTGTCTTCTTGTTTTCATAATTCTTTTGTTTTTAGTTAGTATTATCGTACTGCCCGGATTACAGGCAGTTTTCAGGCTCCGGCATTTTCACCGCAGAATTTCAACAATCTGCATTGCCTCCGAAGATGATCCTCTCAAGAAGCAGCGTTGAACGCCACCACTCTCGCATGAACCATCTTCCAATTCTCGTACTTCTCCAGAATTTCCAGAGCAGAACGGCATAAACCACTCCAAGCAGACCGCCAATTATCGTACTTCCCAGGAGCAGGAAAATTGGAAGCACCTGAATAATTCCAAGCAGAATTATCGTACTGCTGTATATCTTCTCTCTTCTCATAGTGCCACCTCCTTTCCTTCTCTATCCGGTGAAGTCTCTGGGAGCTGATCTCCATAATGACAGAGGCAGATATAACCGCCTGCCATCTCGTAATAAATCTCGTTTGTCATAATTCTATCACTAGTGTCCACTAAATAAATTTAAGACTTAATTCTCTTACAGTTTGTAACTTCTCGGCAGGTTTGCTTTTGCCGAGCAAATCTACGAGAGGGGTTCTGTCCAACAATGAGACAGATAAAATTCTTAACAAATCATACATTTCCATATTCAATTTCATTTTTCGTTCAACAATCGCAACCAAGCAATATGCAATGATTGCACTATACAATTGTATCTTTACAGCATTTTCGGTTGTGCCATAGAATTCCTTGACATGAAGATGTTGCTTCATCCATTTGAAGAACAACTCTACCCTCCAACGATATTTGTAAGCCAATGCAATATCCTCTGCAGAGAGGATGGAGTTATTGGTATAAAACACAAAGGTTCTGTTTCCCTCCTTATCATAAAAGGTGATTCTTCTCATTGGGGAAGAGTATTGCTTTCGTGTTTTATATCCACTAAACTGTATCGTTTGATCAGCCATCACTCCCGTTATAGGGTTGTTATATTGTTTGTCTTCAATCACTGTATATGACATACGACGTTTCTCACGAACAACAAAGAACGCCTTTATCGTATTGATGATGGTGAGTTGCTCCGTGTCCATATATGCTCTATCAAATATGTATAAAGCATCAGGCTCATAAGGTATCTCGTTCATTACCTTGGAATCATGTAAATCCGCATTGGTTATAAGAAAGAATGATGGTATGTCTGTCTTTACATCATATAAGGTATGCATCTTTACACCACCTTTGTCATGATGAAGTTTACTCCACCAAAACACATTTAGGCAAAGTGAGATGGTTGTTGAGTCAAAAGCATAGACATTACCTTCATAGAAGAAGTCTTTGTCAACTAATCCTATGCGTAAGTCTCTTGCGGTCTTGACCATATGATACGCCATGTCTTCAAATATTTTAGCCTCTCTTTGCTCATTAGCTTTGGAAAGATTACTTCTGGTAACAGATGTGCCAAATCCAAGCCTGTTGAACTTAGTCTTATGCGCATTGAGCGTAGCTATCAAGTCTCGAAGACTCTCTCGATGGGTCAACTGAGCGAATATCATCACTAGCAAATGATTCCAACAAGTGAACTTCTTAACATATTTGTTTCCTTGATATTTTTTTACGAACCAATCGAACTGGTTTTTGGGAAGGAAATCACATATTTGACTGAATATATACTTACCTTGATTCATGAGTCTAAACTAACTTACAGATTGTAATTTTCTGCAAAGATAGTCATTTCTAACCCATAGAGTCATTTTTTGCTCGTATTTTGTCGTATATCAACCACTTACAACGATTGTTAATCGTTTTTAGTGGACACTAGTGTAATTCTATAGTTTTCAAATCATTCAGTTAATGATGAAAGCAGGACACCACATTAAATGATGCCCTGCTCGTTCAGGCTTTACTTCTTTACCGCCAGATACGCAGATATGAACACGTCTGCAATGATTACACCAAGGAAGGCAGTGGAAACGGTGAACAATACACCGCTTGTCATTGTCAAGTTCCAGTCTATCTCCGTCAGTGTGGCTGCATCCAGCAGCTCTCTGACACCTGTGATATAGGCAGGTATCAGGGAGCACGCCAAAATGATAAACAACACACACAATGAACTGCACGCAATCTTCTTCATAATTCTACAATTTTAATGGTTTATATTGTAGGGTTGATTTCTCAACCCCATTAGCCAGGATGCCTCCATTTCCTTTTGCTCTCGTTGCAAAATGTCTCACGTCATTCGGCACCCTCCAATTTAACAAGATTGGTCCGATATGTTTTCCTGCTGCATACTCAAGGGTAACACGGCTGACATATAACCGCTTTCAGGTAGATTTCATTAATCCGTTCAGTATCTACTTTCTTCACTCGCTCCGCCACACGTGACGGATAACGGATATTGAGCGTTTCTGGTTAACCACACCTCGCACGCTCATACGATAGAATATGAATTATGATTAATTCTCAATACCCACATAACGCTTTATGTTAGGCTCAGGCTCCACGGTGCATTGGGTTGCTCTCCTGGGAGTTTCCGCTCCTGCCTCTGCTGGCTGCTCTTGCCTTCTCCTTTGCCTTCGGATCGTGGCGGGATCCGTACAACTTTTGCCGTGATCCTGCTCTCCGTGCCTGCATCTACTCCTACTCAGTGCGTAGGGCTTGACTCGGAAAAGGTAGTTAGCACGCTTAAACGCTCGCTTGGCTCCTTCCTGATTTTCTCGACAGCTCGACGGGATTTCTCCTCCGCTCGCTCCATTCACACGGAACGTTTGCCCTCTGTCTGTCCTCTCGCCTGTCACACCCTCAGGATATTTATTTCCGTCTGGAAGTGTTCCGTTACTTGAGATATACGGAATGTCGGTTTAGACAGCTGGAGCGCTGCACCATTGCAGCACATTTTTTGTCTTCATTACCTTGTGAATTATCCTCAAAAAAAAGGATATAACAAAGGGCACCCATTTTGGGCACCCTTAAAAATTGTGGTATCAAAAAAGGGCTGCAATATATTGCAGTCCTTTGTAATTGTCTTGAGTCCTAAAGGTTAACGTTTACGCTTACCTTCTCTTACTTGCTGTCTTACCTTTTCTCTTTCCAAGATACCCAGCTGGATTAACTCCACCAGTTTGCGAATCTCTGGAATGGTGTACGGGACAAACTCTATAGACCGTGTTACCTTTGTTGGCTTGAATGTGTCGTTAACCCTACATATAAGTGAAGCTATACGTGAGTCTGTATCACATATATTCTCAGATGCAAGACGCTCAAGGATTTTCCCGTTGTCCTCTGTAAGGTAGTTCTCAGGTATGTTTATGCCTTTTACAAGTTTAGAAACCGCTACAAAAGCGGTGAACAACGTGGCACGGCTTATCTTTTGATAGTCAGGACTTTCAGCAAAAGCCTTGAGTCTGTAGTCTTCCAATGCCTTTTTCAGCTGAATGTACTTAGCCTCATTCTGTAGCCAGAATTGAACGGCTTTAGACTGTTCACCTAATTCAGTGTAGTCCGCGTCAAGTACGGCAGTACGTACTACATCTTTCACTCTTTCATTCAAAGTCTTCATAATTCAAAATAGTTTAGTGCAGCGTTCCCTATATTGGCGGTGCCGCGTTGACCGTCGATAAGCTTCCCCTATCTACTTACTATATTGCAAAAACTATACGACAAAATGTGTTAAAATCATATATGTTAAACACTATAAGTAGTTGATTATCAAGCACTTATAAAACATAAGCATTTAACAAATACTGACAGAATATGTAAACATAAAAGAAATTGTCAGACTATTTGGCAGAACATTTTTAACATTACTAAAGGTTTGTCATACTATTTAAGCCTAAATATTGTAAGTACTTGAATATCAATGAGTTACAATGTAAATAAGTGTATAAAAAAGCTGCCATAATGTCAGTAAAAATAACGTTTTAACTTAATTTTTTAACTTAAATCTTTTAACACAGTGAATGAAATTTAACTAAATATATTTGGAGAATATTTATACAATATTAGTGGAATAATATACAATTGTAAGTAGTTGAGTTTCAGAGGGTTACAAAAAATAATTACAAAACAACAAGGGATTTTCAAAGCGTGAAAAAATCTTTACAAAACAAGGTTATCTAAAATAACATTGTTTAACGTGTGTTTCAGACGTTTATTTAGTGTGTAAATTACACCAAAAACAAAGGATACCCACCCCCCCCGTGGGAAATGGGCGCTTTCGCGAGCACTAACCCCACAAAAATTTTTTCTTTTTCTTGTTTTTTTCAACTGCAAATTTAGGTTAATTGTAAAGATTTATTCATTGATTGTTAACACCTGTTATTTTGCATAAGTATGCAGAGGGGCTTGTTTTGAAAATATTAGTGTTGTTAAACACTAAAAATGTCAGATTTTGTCTTAGCATATTTATCCTACATATTATGTATGTTAACAATGCATAATAATCCCCTTATTTTAAAGTACTTCTGCATATTTATAGAAATTTTTCTTATCTTTGCTATACAATAGATTGAAGTTAAAATTGGGTTAGGCAAAAAACCACGGGTATGGAAAATTCCGTAAATCACTGGTTTTCAATGACTTGATGAAAAACGTCAATCTTCTACAATGTTCAGAAGTGTGCACTGAATAATCATAATGTGCATTTTTGCATTGGATATACGTTTTTACATATGTTTTTGCGTGTGTTTTGATGTATTTAGCGTAATATTTTGATAAAATTGTGAAATGAGGAGAAAAGAGAATTGATATGAGCAGGAATACAGGATTGATGATAGACACTCTGTACCAGCAGTTGCTTACGTTGTCGAGGAATCCGCGTTACGGTCTTGACTCTCTGCGGAGTGAGTGGGGACGTACCAACGGTGAGTTGTACAACAGCAAGAAGCTTTCTTTCTGCCGTGGCATAAGGGAGCTTGCGAAGGACTGTCCTGTGAAGTGGTACAACGGCAGTTTCTATCTTTTCAACGGAGTGATATACGAGAGGTGTGACGATGATGTGGTGAAGCAGGCTTACAGGCTGTTGCTTGAAGGTCTTGCGCTTGCGAGGATGGTAGACAACGTTACAGTGATGAGGGATGTGTTTCTGGCTACGATAAAGCTGTATAATGTATTGAGTCCGCAGTTTGATGTCGTGGCTTTCAAGAACGGTGTTGTTGATTTCGGCACTAACAGGACAGACCCTCAGGTGATGCCATTCGGTCCCGAGTGGCACGTCATATACTACCACCCTTATGATTTCGACCCCAAGGCGAAGTGTTTGAGATGGCAGAGTTTCCTTCACGAGATGCTTCCGGACAAGACCTCCCGTCTGATACTTCAGATGTTCCTCGGGCTCGGTCTTGTGCAGAGGGGTGATGCGTATAACAAATATGACGGGAAGACGACTTCAAAGATAGAGTTGTGCCTTATACTCCTCGGTACCGGAAAGAACGGCAAGAGCGTAGTGTATGAGGTTATGAGTGCCCTTTTCGGCAAGGAGAGGATAAGTTCCATGGACTACGGGGCACTGACTGCGCAGGGAGACGAGGGAATGAGAGGGAGGTTCCCTATAAGGAACGCCATCTTCAACTGGTCAATGGACTCTGACGCGAAGAAGTTCGGCAGGGGAGACAACGGAATGTTCAAGAGGCTTGTCAGCGGAGAGCCTGTCCCTATGAGGGAATTGGGGAAGAATATCCTTGAGACCCGCAGGCTTCCGTATATGATCTTCAACATGAACGAGCTTCCTTTTTCCGAGGATGCCTCTTTCGGATTCATACGAAGGCTTCAGTTCGTGAGCTTCAACGTCGTGGTGCCGAAGGAGAAGGAGGACAAGGCATTGTCTTCAAAGATTGTCTCTTCCGAGCTCAGCGGAGTCTTCAACTGGGTCCTTCGCGGTGCACAGGAGCTGAGGAAGCGTCGTTTCGTGTTCCCGGAGTCAGACTTGAACGACAGGCAGAAGCTGCTGAGTCTGATGAGCAGCCAGCCTATCACTGCCTGGGTAGCGGCTTACGGTATGCGTCCGGGCAAGGAGGCACAGAACGAGATAGGCGTTGAGATACCCGCTTCGAAGATGTACACGAGCTTCACTACGTTCTGCAGGGACAATGACGTTGACGAGAGGGACATCCCTTCCATACAGCGTTTCGGCAGGCTTATGAGGGACAAGGAGCGTTTCTTCAAGAGGAAGACACCTTCCGGCATGGTCTATAAGGTGTACGGAGCCACTGAGGATAGGATTATGGAGCAGGTGTTGCTTTCCGAGCTTCCGGTGAAGAAGGAGGACAGCGAGAGTTTCATCAGAGACGACGACTGATATGGCGGGGAGATACAGGAACAAGATGCCTCCTTTCACTCCAGACCCTGAGCACTGGACGAGGAAGTCGAGGTCGTGGAAGGCTAAGGTCGCCTACGAGACCGAGGATGATGCTTGGGAGTTTCTGAATCAGAATCCGAAGCTGAAGGCTTTAAACCACAATTGCTACCAATGTAAAGTCTGCTCAAAGTGGCATATCGGAAGGTTACATTTAAAATAGTTGAGATATGAGGAAATATTTATTCATTGCATTAATTGCTGTAACTTTGCTATTAGCAATGTGCAGCAGGGATCAGAGATTCCAAGAGGGCAATCGTGAGTTGTATGACACCATTACGGTGTACTCTGTAGACAAAATCGTAGAAACGTCTGGAAGCAAAGAAATGTTTAGCACAGAGACCTATTATCTTGTGGCTACAGACAAGGGGCGTATCGTATAGATTTGTATGGGATATGGGCTAATCCTCAACTTGTTGGAGTTATAAAACAAGGTAGAACATATATTGTTAAAACTGAATTTTTTAATGCTCCAATTATCAAGGCATACAAACGTATAACTAAGGTGATTCGTGAATTATAATGAAGAAGGGATATTATGAATATGAGAACGGGATATATCCACGGAAATTGTGGGTTCATATCGGCAGGGATTTGAATAAATTGATAGAAACCTGCTTTGACGGGTGCGAGGCTCCCGATGTGGACTATGGCGGTGTGACATACAGTAATGCCGTCAGAAAGAGCGACAGCAAATACGGAGTACTTGTTTCATTTCCGAGTACGAAGGATATGACGATGAAGAATTGTTGTCATGAAGCATCCCATGTTTGCGACGGAATAGAGGAAGCCGTGGGTATGGAGCATGGCGATGAGGCTTCAGCGTATCTGATAGGCTGGATAGCATCCTGCATCAACAAGGCCCGTTTGGGTGTTGGTGATTTTATAGAATTAAAAGATAAGGAGAAATAACTTATAGGACATTATGTGGATTACGTAGACTTTAGCATTTTAAAGGGTAAAACTCTTATATCTGTGGAAAAATACTCCTACAACGAAGACCATTTGATATTTAAGACTTCTGAAGGTGATATTTATCTTATGACACATCGTCAAGAGTGTTGTGAAGATGTATATATTGATGATGTTTGTGGTGATTTTGCCGACTTGCTAAACGAGACGATATTGGTTGCTGAGGAGTTAAGTTGTGATGTTACAGAAGAAGATAGGCGCATTGACGTTTCCTGTACTTGGACTTTTTACCATTTAGCCACGTTTAGCGGAGATGTAACGGTTAAATGGTTTGGTGCAAGTAATGGTTATTACTCTGAGGGAGCAGATCTATTTAAAATAAGCGATAGTACTTACGATAGTATTGAAAAGGGTAAATTTAGCATGAAATTATTAAGGCCGTATTTGGGATGAAGAGATATATAGGAATAGACCCCGGCAAGCACGGTGGCATCGCAGTGATGGGATCCGACGGGGAGGTGCTTGATGTAGTGAAGATGCCGGAAACGCCGCAGGATTTGCTTGACTTCCTGGAGCAGTACAAGGACGACAGCTTCTGCACACTGGAGCGAGTAGGTGGAATGCCCGGCAACGGCGGCAGTGCGATGTTCAACTTCGGCAAGGGCTACGGCCACCTGCAGATGGCGTTGCTCGCCCTGCATATCCCCACTGAAGACGTCACGCCGAACAAGTGGGAGAAGACATACCAGCTTGGCAGCAGCGGCAAGTACACGAAGACAGAGTGGAAGAACAGGCTAAAAGCCAAGGCCCAGCAGATGTTCCCGCATTTGGGAAAGAAGATAACGCTTGCCACCTGCGATGCCCTGCTTATTTGCGAGTACGGAAGAAGACAGAATTTATAACATAAAAAAAAAGAGAATATGAAATTAGAGTTTGGAGTAAAAGTCAAAGTAGGCAACTACTACATCTTGAAGTATGCCAAAGGTCTTGGCAAGAAAGAACTTAGCCGTTTGAGAAACGCGTCAGGCATCCCCAGGAAAGTGCAGAAACATCTTAGCAACGGCCGTACACTGCCCTTCATCAAGGTAGGTACAATCAGCGGTTCGTGGTCGGTTGAGTATATCATGGGCACATCCATGTATGACGCCATCGACGCACTGCGTGTTGTTGTAGACGAAGCCGGAGAGAGACAGTTGTATGGAGTAGAAGCCAAGAACGCCGAAGCCATGTTCGTTGCGATGTTCGCCGACACCACCGTTGTAGGAGACTACGAATACCAGGTAGCCAAACAGAAGCTCCTGTCAGAATACCTTGACCGTGCAGGCAAGGAGCTGAACAAGAAAGCCGATGCCGGCAAGAGCGACGAAGAACTTCGCAAGGAGAACGAAGCCGCTGTTGAAGAAACCGCAGCGAGAGAGACCCACGCCAATACCCTTCTTGACATGGCAGAAGAAATAATGAGAAAGGAGGCAGGAGATGATCAACGGAATTGACAGACTTGTAGAAATCATAGAAGACCGCTACGCTATGGAGCAAGCCATGCGCATTATCCTTTGGTCTTTGGAAACCAGACAACTTCCACCAGAAAGTAGCCTTCCGCTTTTCAGTGACAGTCTTGTGAACGAAACATTCTTCGCCATTCTTGAGCGCATCACCGGCAAGGAGTACAAATGAAAGAAGGCGATGCTTCACAGCACCGCCTCAACTGAAAATTTTAGAATTATGAAACGAGGAAAGCTCCCCGCCCATTAAAAGTTGTTGCAAAAGTAACCAATTCTTCCACTTATTCCCAATTGCCTGTTGCCTTTAACATTAAATTAACTATTTCCCCCCTTTGCAGAGATTGTTCTTGAACAGCAAGCAATCCTCTTTGCATGTAGGGTAGTCAACCGGCAGATGAAAGTGAATGGTATTGTTCTCCGTATCAATCTCATCCTGCTTAATCTTGTTGTAGTCAGCTTCAAGCGCCACAATCTTCATCCAGTCCGTAGAGCCGAATTTAGCCTTTTTCTCAGCCCTTACCAGTTTTTTGAGAATAGTCTCCTTTGAAGTCTCCTTCGCCAGTTCCTCCGGAGATATTTCATCCCCTCTGCTTTTCTCCTGTTGTTCCGCCACGCGCCTCTGCACCGAGCCGAGCGCCTCCAGCTTGTTCATCTCCCTTTCAAGCTCAGCTTTCTCCCAGTTCAGCCCTGTTCCCTGGAACGCCACGCTCCATGCATCACGCTTGCACCATCCCGCTGCTCTGAGGTCAGCGTAAATAAGATATTCTGGTGCCTTCATTCCATACGATTTCGCTGTTTTCAGCGCCTGTACCGTCAAAGTATATCCTTCCATACACAATTATCTTCAAGAAATTAAATCATCTTCAAACACAAACTCCACATAGCACACGCACGATACGTGGAAAGGTGGGAACGGGTCCGTCCATTTGTGAACATACGAACACTCATTGTCACATTGGTCGCACGGGAAGCTCGACCCCCGATGCACACGGAACCCGACAGCCCCCATCTCCATGCCATACTCCTCCTCAGCCAGTCCCCACGCCAGAGCAATCACCTGTGTGGAGTTTCTGACGATGTTCCTGTATGCATTGCGGAATACACCCTTCCCGTAAGAAGGCGTAGCGATGTTGACATCCTTTCTCCTCGCCTTTGTGATTACCGAAGTGCGGTAAGGGTCCTTGTATCCCGTCCTTATAGCCGAAAGAATCTGCTCCTCCTTATAGTCCATCATCACACCGGCCTTTATCATCCTCACCATATCCTCTGCGAAATTGTCGAGATACGTCATCATCCTCTCGTCAATCGTCTTTCCGTAAACCTTCCCGGAGAGCAGAGAGGCGATGCCTTTCCCTTCAGTGCCGAGAAATTCAGCCGAAGCGAAAGCATAAGCCTCCGTGTACTTCTTGATATTCCCTGCCGCCCCCTTCGTTATTTCCCTCGCCTCTTCAAGCAGCTTCTCCTGCCTGTAGAGTTTGTTTCCGCGTCTGTATTTCCTCGCCGCTGCAATGATGAGCTTCGCTTTTGGGAACAGTTCTTTCTGTATTCTTCGTTCCATGTTTCTGAGAGCCTGCGCCCTTTTCGCCGCATATTCAGCCCCACGTCTTTTCTCGTCCATAAGCGTCAATGACTACGGTTGTAATTCTGCCAGTTGTTGCGTCCGTCCCAGTTTCTGTTTTCGTCATATTCCTTTCCGGACTTGTTCGGTCTTCCCGCTTTCCTTCCGTTACCGGTATTAATATCGCTTCCCGAAGACTGTTGGTTTATCTTTGCCGCTTCCTTCTGTTGTTGGATAGCGTTTTCCGTCTCGTTGTCCGCCCTTTCAATGTCCATAAGCAGATCCTGCTGTTGCTCCTCCTTCTTTTCCCTCATGATGCGAGTAAACTCATCATTCTTGCTGAACTTGGAATTACGTTCCGAAGCCGTCTGTTTCGACAGGAAGCTGTTCTGTACCGCCGTTGCGAGGTTCGTCACCAGCTCCGTGTCATTCTGATGCACATACGGTTCAATCCATGCGTTTACAGACAACCCCGTCATCGACGCCATGCAGTCCTCCTCCGTTCCTATTCCGAACTTGCAAATACGCACAATCTGGTCGAGGAACGGCTGCAGTTTCTGTGCATCGTTGGTAGCCATTTCTATAGCCGGAGAATACAGCAGTTTCAAAGCGACTCCAGGCAAGTCACCCGATTTCAGCTCAGGAGGCTTTACAGTGAACGACAATTCATAAATAAGGTCATACGATTTGTTCAGCTGAGTTGCGAAAGCGTTAGATGCATCCGTTCCGTTCAGGAACTGCGCCTTTCCGTCAGGGTCGGTGATAAGAATAGTCTTTGCCGCTCCCGTATTGTCTCCTGTCACAGAAATGCTCTCTCCGTCACCCGTCAGAGACAGTATAGGGAACGCATACGCCTTGTTGTTCTCGCACAGGTAAGCATACGCCTCCTCATAGTCTTCAATGTTTTTCTGCACCTGGCTCCAGCACGGTCCGTCATCATTCCTTTTGTAAGCCACGGGCACGAACAGGAATCCGTGCAGTTCCTCATTGACAAGCGTATAGTCGCTGATTCCGAAAATCCTCGCTATCCTTACGACCGTATTAGCCAGTTTCCCTTTACCGAGTCCCTTCTTGAACCTGTAGAATTTCCTGTCATCCCACACTTCGACCCATTCAGTGATTTCCTTTCCGTTATCATCATAGTCGTAGTATTTTCTTGCGAAAGCTGCCATCTCACCTGTCAGCGAGTCATAATGCGGGTATAAAATGTCCCCGTTATCGTAAGACAGAGCTTTCATTCCAAACCTATTGTTTTTGTCGAAGAAACCCACAACAGCCCCCTCGGCGACCTTCATATACGCACAAACCGCTTCGAAGAACCTTATCTCGACGTTGTGTGTCAGCCATCCCTTCTTGAACTTGGAAAGCAGTTTCAGGTCATTTTCGATGCCCTTATCGTTTTCGCTGTCGGTAAGTTCGAACTGGATGTCATTTCCCGTCACGTGCAGTACATGCTTCACCCATATCAGGAACTGGAATGCGAACGCCGTCCTCATTATCTTCTGTACGTACCATTTCCCGTCCTCCGGGTTCTGCTTGTATATGTCAGGATATTCCTCCTCATCCCAGATGCGGTGTCCCGAAGGATAGAACTCCCTGAGGAAGTCCGCCTGCGTCTTGATCCTCCTGTAGAGCGTGTCCTCCGGCATCGAAGGGTTCTCCTTGTCCGTTACCTCCCTGTTGAACAGGTCGTGTTCCATGTAGCCTTTAGGCGTCACTTCGAAGAACGGCTTTTTCACGAGCAGTTCCCTCAAATCCGTTACTTTCAAATCCTCCATAATCCTTTAATATTTTTGTTTTTAGTTTTTATGAGTGAGAAAATCATCATGTATATCAGCGACTCGAAGAAGTCAGGCGAGTGTCCGACATATTTCTTCGCCTTGGTCTTTGCCAGCAGGTTGAATCCCTTGTCATCCCCGTTCTCGTCACGCCGCAGCATTTTCCTCTCCTTCTGCAGAATCTGCCTCAGAGTCCAGTTCTTGAAGCCGTCACCAGAGAATTTCCTGTCAAGTAGCCCCCTGTCTATTGACAGCCCTTTGTCCTTTACAAGCCTGTAGAACAGCCATGCGCATTGCGATTTCAGGTTCTTGTACAAGTATTTCACCCCCTCCTGTTCCTTTTTGTTCTTCGCCATCGGTGCCGCCTGGTTGTTGAACGGCACAGCCTCCGGCATGAAACCTTTGAGGTACTGTCCGATACCCTGCAAGTCGTATGTGAAGTTACACTCCTCCACTCCCCACTCCCTGAGTTTCGTCTGAATGCACGACACCAGTGTCTTTGCGTCGAGTCTCAAAACCACAAGGTCCTTGATGTGGGATCCTTTCCAGTGCCACATCACGAAGTTGTCGCCACCAGTGAAGGCGATGTCCGCCGATGCCCTGTCGATACCATCCCCCTCCTGCTCTGCGTTTTCAAAGACAGCCTCCATGTCCGCCATCTTTATCAAGTCATCGCCCGCCGCTTTCCAGTTCCAGTTAGCCTCAAGGTCGCGCATTCTCTGCTCCTCGTCCTGCTGTGCGAGGTTCGCTATATACGAAGGGTCGGTAGAAATCAGCTTTATGTTCTCTGAAACGTCAGCCCTTATGAATGTTGCCGATTTTATGAACACGTCATATTTCGTGTACCCAAGCGGTTCATAGCTGTCCCTGTATTTGTTCCATAGTCTGTCTATGAGGTGTGAGCACTGTTCGTAGACCTCCTCTCTGGTGTTACCCCAGTATATCGAGTCCGGAGTGTCGCCGTCCATAAAGCAATACCTTATGACACAATCACGTTCAGGTATGATATATCCGTCCTCGTCCACCCACCAGTCGATGAACTTCCTCACCCAGGATTCCGGGTCCGGGTTGCAAGTGATCCAGAATCTGTTTCTTATGTGCGCCGCGTTACGGTTGTTTGTGAGCAAGTATTTGAATTTTTTGTACGGGCACTGCGTACCCTCATCAATGCAGATATATGCGAACTGCCTTCCCTGGAACCTGTCTTTGAAGTCCTGGAACGACCCCGAGTAATACGAGAATTTCAGCCATCCTCCGTTAGTAAAGTTCCAAGTCATGTCGTTCTGTGACTTGTTGTAAGTACCGAACTGTGAGAACAGCTTGTAAGAGTCGGTAATCAGCGACTGCAAGTCATCCTTCTCCTTTCTGACAATAACCGCGTGGAAGTCAGGGTTCTTGATGTCTTTCAATACCTCCATTAGAGAAGAGAAAGACTTTGAGTTGTGTGTGACGACAAAGTCTTCGACAACAAATAGAGAATCAGAGTTTTCTACCGCTATGCAGCAACAATTCTGCTTTTTTACAGGCTTGCAACTAACTATAGTCCTTACAGTCTCTTTCTTGACATAATTGAATTTCGCTATCCATTTGTGCTTAGATATTCTGCGAACATAACAGACAGACCCAAGACTATCAACAAGATACTTTAAGTCCATTGCCTTCTTACGCGTCCGGAAGAATTTATAAGCATATTTGCCCTTCTTCTTCAAGTGGAAACGCAAAAGCATTTCCAGTGTAGACATTCTTTCGGCAACAGAAGCAAATCCGCAGATTTCGTTAAAGTTTACAGGTTTCACGCAAGGAATTTTCACGTCATATCCCTCGTTGATATACTTTGATATTTCACAAGCAAGATGAGGAATACACGTTCTGCTTCCGTCTATGAACACATTCCATATATGGTCATCAGAGCAAGTAATTCTTGCTCCGTCTGCCAATGTTATTTCATAGCATTCCCTGTCGGGATATTGCAATAATCCCAATACATTATGCCTTTCCCCGTCATATCCTATTACGGCATCTCCATAATTGAGCTTCTTCAATGCCACAAACCCATGCGGAGTAAGCACCTTGGTATCCTCTGCGAGCGGTCCACCTCTTGAACCTCCAACGATTTTGATGTCAGCGTTGATAGAGAGCATACGTTCCTGTCCTCCACGCTGCGCCACGATTTTGAGTCTGTCAGGATGCTTGCGGTCAGCGTCGCGCAGAGATTGTATGTACTCCTGCGTATAAACAGGAGCTCCATTGTCAAGTTTAAGTCCAGTAAAAGTCTCCATTTAGGTATATATATACATTCTAAATGCAAAAATATTGAATTTTATTTGTATAATTGCATATTTATACATATTTTTGCGATGTAAATATTTATACTTATGCATTCCGGGGAAGCACCCCGATGTAACCGACACAAAAACTAAACATTTTACACCATGACAAGGGAAGAACTCTTGAACCTTGTGAACAAGGAAGCAGACACTACCAAGTTCACATCATTAAGCCAGAAGACCATCAATGAAGAACTTGATGATGTCCTGGAAGATTTCGGTGATGACGAGGAAGCCAATTCCAAGATAGTCACCAAGTTGGCAAACCGCTTGAAGCGCATGGACGGCAATCTTCACAAGAACGTCTCCGACGAGATTAAGAAGAACAGAGCCGAGGCAGAGCGCAAGAAGAAGAAGGAGGAAGACGAGCGCCAGAAGCAGGGAGAGGGAAACGAAGACGACCGTTATCAGGCACTGGAAGATAAGCTCAACAAGCTCCTTGCCGCCAACGAAGAGCGAGACAAGCGCGCAGCAAAGCAGGCCGCCCTTGACTCCGTAAGAAGCGGTTTGAAGGACAAGTTCAACAAGGCGAACCTTGAGATGAACGACTTCTTCCTTGAAACCGCGCTTTCGAAGCTCGCCGTTCCAGACGATGATACCGACATCGCAGAACTGACGGCGAAGGCCGAGAGTATCTACACCACCGATTACAAGCGCGCCAACGGCGGTGCCGCCATCCCAATCAAGCATGTCACCCCCGGCAATGACACCGGCAAGGTTGACGACCATGAGTTTGACGACATCATAGAGCGTAGGAAGCGCCGTTTCGGGAAGGTAGACGAAAAGAAGTAACAGAACAAACAAAAACAAAAAAGACTGATTATGGATAACTCTATGAATTACTACGACCAGATGCTCGCCCAGGGAGCCGTGATGAACGGCGGTGTGATGCTGCAGGCCGAAGGTTCCATCGGCGGTCAGCGTTATGTGTTCGCCGGTCTTGAGGCCCTTGTCAAGAACGCTTTCAACCGCCCACCAATCGGCGGTCAGCTTGCCAATCCGTTCCCCGGTCCCGCAAAAATCTACGCAGGAGACCTCATCGAGCACGACCTTGGCGTTGTAAGCGGCAAGGGTGCGACGGTGAAAGTGCTGAAAGCCTACGAGGTGGCCAAAGCAACCGAAGGCGCCACAGACACGGTGATATACCTTACCCGCAACGGTTTCGTCCACATCCCGTTTGTCGGCGACAACATTATGGTAGGCCAGAAAGACTTCACCACTAAGGGCACCGGTGTTACCGTGACCAAGGTAGAGACCGAGACAGACGCTACAGCCGGTGACGTATGGAAAGTGACCCTTTCCGCCACATTGGGCACACTGAAGAAAAAGACAGTCCTTGTCGAGGCAGCCGCAGCAGGTTCCAGTGTATCGCCAATGGTTACAAACCCTAACTGTTTCGCCCCGAACGACTACGACCTTCCGTTCTTCGACCTCGGAGGTGACAAGTATCACAAGCCCCGTTACAACATCAACTTCTGCATGTTGCACCCAGACCTTGTGATGTGGAAAGACAGGATGGGTCCCGTATGTCCGGCCGTTGCCGCCATGAACAAGAGCTTGTACCCAGAGTTCTGGCGCATTTAACCAACGCAAAGTATAACGTAAAAAGATTGTAACAGGATATGGGAAAATTCAATTTCAACGATTCTCGAATGGCCAAGTTTTTCTCTTCGAAGATAAACCGTGACTATTTGCAGACATACATCAACAAAGAAGGCATCCTTCTCAGTAACTACGACTGGTATCTCACCCAGGGAACCATCGCCACAGACGTTACTCCTACCGACAACAAGGGACTTGCCACCTTCTCGGTGAAATCCCGCGAGCTGAAAGCCGCCACTCTGATGAACCTCCGTGCTCCGCTCAGTGAAGGCTATCAGAAAGAGAAGGGCAACATGAACTGGTATACCGCCACCATCCCCGACTTCGCCGCTGACGGTTTCCGCGAGACCGCCACAGAGCGTTGGTATCGCATGAAGATGCTCGGTGAGGAGTTCGGTGACGACGCCGACCTCGTGGACGAGTATACCGACAAGCTTCAGGACCTTGTGGACTCCCTGAACAGTACCATGACCTTCATGACCGCCCGTTTAGCTTCTACCGGTGAGCTCGACTACACGAACATCGCCCGCGGCATCCAGGCACCTCTCCACACCGCCAACATTCCGAAGAATAACTTCAAGAAAGCCGGCAAGCTGGAGTGGGCCAACGAGAACTGCGACATTCTGGAGCAGATGCGCAAGTTTGAGGAAGACTGGCGCAAGGCATACCCACAGTACGCCAATACCCCACTTGTATGGCAGATGACGAAGAACGACTTCAACAACGTTCTTCTGAAGAACAAGCAGGTGCAGGAGCTTTGGAAGAGCTGGGCAGCCGCCAACTATGTAGCAGTGTTGCAGAACTACGGCGTGAACAAGGAGATGTTCCTGAAGTCTGTAACCGACCTCAACGGCCTTTCTCCAATCGAGATTGTGGATGAGCAGGAGCAGAACATCCGTTTCGACGGCAGCGTCGAGACCATCCAGGGCTGGGCTGACGGTACGGTAGTATTGCGTCCGGCAGGCAAGGCATTCACCTTTAAGCGCAAGCAGATCAGCGACAAGGTGATATTCGAAGCCTTGGGCAACAAGATGGTAGACGTAGTTTGGGCAACCACCAACAACGGCCTCGGTCTGTTGAGGAACTTGACCACTCCTAACGGACTGTACAAGGAGTTCAAGACAGACCTGTTCCTTGCTGCCGTTCCCGCGATGCTCGACTTCCCTTACCGTTGGATCATCAACATCAAGGAAAAGGGCTAACCCTAAATACCGAGAAACGACATGGAAAAGGAGTGTGAAACATACACCGTAGCCGATTACCTTTCAGGCAAAGTGAAGTTCGGCGTCAACGACGAAGCGCTGCGCCCGATACTGTTGGACCGCGGTCTCGACCTTGACATTCCATACGGCGACGCCGACAAGTCCGCCCTGCGTCTTGCCTACGCCGACATGCTGAAATGGTTTGTCCTTGGTGCGAGCAAAGTGAACAACACCTCCGATTCCGATAACGGCTGGAGTCATTCGGGAGGAGGTTACGAGCTCAGCGACACCGACCGGCGCGAGTTGAAGGAAGAGGCCAACGCCATCTACCAGGAACTTGAGCCCTCGTCAGTATTCAAGAGCCAGTCCTCCTTCAAGATTGTCTCCCACGGTATCAAGCGAGCCACCTACACCCCGTATGGTATGCCGTTGGGCCACGTCATAAAGCATTGAGCGTATGAGAGAGTCCCGTATTGACAACCCCCGCTACCCCCACCATGTGAGCATCGTGCGCGTCATCCACGGCAGGAAAGACCCAGACAATCCGTTCTGTGAAGCCGACGCCCCCCTGCTCGATGTGGAAGAAGAGCTGTACTGCGGAAAGTGTCGCATATACACCGACACCACCACGACAGGAGACAGCCGTATAGACGAGAACAAGCGGAAGGCCAGCATCCCGATGCGTTTCGATGCCTGGTCCGGCTGCAAGTTTCCTTTGGACGGTGACATCATCCGTTGCAGGATAGGCAACCACACGGAAGAAGGCATCGTGAAAGACTGCGAGGGAGACAATAACAGGACCGTAGTGTACTGGAGTTTGAAAAGAGTGTGACAATGGGAGGATATGAACGCAGACTGTCGTTAGGCTTGCAGTTCGAGCACGAGATGCTCGGCAAGATAAACAAATACGCCTACGAGCGAGCCTACGCCATCATGAAGAAGGCCGCCGACAAGGTGGTAGAGGCATTCAAGAAGAACCGTGAGTTCTATAATGTGACAGGAAACACCTTCACCTCGTTCTATGCCTCCGTCTACTACCGCGGCAAGCTGATGTACGTCTCCCGTTCCGCAGACGGCGAAGCCCCTCCAACCCGTCCCACCCTCCGTAAAGGCGAAATCTACGACAAGCCATCCTATTATGAAGGCGACGAAGCAGATCCTCCATTCAGAGGAAAGACAGGCAAAGGCGGACAATGGGGTCCGAACCTCATCTACGGCCGCATCGGCAAGTTCAAGCCCGGAGGCGAATGGGCATTGATGTGCGTGTGCCCTGTGGAATACGCCAAGTTCAATGAGAAAATCGTCGAAACCGTCTACAGCACCTACGAAGACGTTCCATTCCTTTTGCAAATCGGCATAGCAGAAACCAACGGAACGATAAACTTTGACATATAATGCAAGATGGACCTGAAACAGATATACTACGATTTGGGCAATGCCGTGAAAGGCATCTGTGATGTCGTCATACCCCGCAACCGTCCCAACACGGTAGACAAGCGCTATGACAGCTTTATCGTCGTGAGCCTGCCCTACGCCATCCGTAACAACGAGATAAGCGATGACGGTTCATACAACGACTACAGCACTACCGTCCAGATAAGCATCTACACGAGGAACCGTGTTTCCTCCAGTCTCGGCAACTGCACAGACCTTGACGCCATGGACGAGAAGCTTGAGCGGGTGCTGTCCGTCTTCCCCATCCGTACCCCCCGGATAATCGTCACGAAGCCCAAGGTGATATTGCAGACCGATGACGGAGACGGGTTCGACATCACGATGATACAAGGCCGTTTAAGGACAAGATAACAATAACCAACCAAAAACTTATAAGTATATGGCAGCAAAGACAAAACAGGAATTGAAGGTCGTTTTCAATGACATCGCCGACCTTTACTATCAGAAGGCCGTTGTGGACTTCGAGCTGAGTACATTGACGTTTACCCCAGAGTTCAACCTTCCAGTGACTGTAGACACACTGCAGATCACCCAGGACGACCCGACCATCAACCACTACAAGGTAATCGGCCTTGATGCCGACTGGACCTCAAGTTCAACCTCCGGTGACGTGAAAATCCAGCTCACCGTCCCAACCCTTGACAAGGAAGTGATGAAGATTTTCTACGGCGCAGACGCCGTGAAGGATGTCACTAAAGCCAATATGACCACCGGTGACGCCGAGCTTGACGCCCCAGCCAGTTTTGAAGGTCACGCATGGGAGCTGAAGAAGAAGAAGATTACAGGAACCTTCTTCCTTGTAGACTCAGAGAAGAAGAACCTTGTGGTAATTACCAACCTCGCCCTTTACGCCAAGCAGTTGTATGACAACCCAGGCACACAGCCGTTTGCCATCCAGCTGACCGGCAGTATTGAAGGTGCAGGCAAGAAGAGCTTCGCTTATCTAAAAAAAAGTCAGCGTAGCGACACAGTCGGCTAAAAATGAAGAAAAACCGACAGTCTGAGACACCACAGAACCTTAGAGGCGGCAGGCATAAGAAATGCCGTGCCGCCTTTTTAATTGTATCAATCACACTAAGACAAATATCATGTCAGAAAAAAAGATAGAGCAACCCTCCGTAGAATACCAGAAGATGCTTGATGCCGTTCTTGCCGCCGAGCCCCTTGACGTGGAGTTCAGAGGCAAGCGCCGTACTATAGGCTGGCTCCACAAGGGTACGATAATGAAATTCAGTCATATCGTGGCGAGAGAGGAGAATGAGAACCGTCGCAATGCGAAGATATGCGCCGTTGTGCTTCTTAACAATATATGGAAGATCCGTGCCTTCTACGGTATCTATTGGCGTTGGCTGTATTACTTCTGCGACCTTGACGATGTGGAAGTGTTGCGTCTTTTGGAAACTGCGAAAAAAAAAACTCAATCGACAGCATCCTCGCTGCTTACCATATTAGTGATAGGAATGACGAATCTGAGGATGACGATGACGACGAAGGAAGTCGATGCTATCCAAGCCGAACAAGCTGGGGAGCCGCCTATTCGTTAGCCGAGAAGTTCCCTTTCCTCTTCGAGCGCCGTTACGGCATCCGTGCCTACGACTATTGGTGGGGCTACACGTCAGTGCAGATAGACCTTATGGTCGCCGATCAGCCATTGGTGGTATATCCGAAGAAAGACAAGGGGCCGACCCGCAAGAAACTCGCCTCCGCCTATGCACGTTGGAAGGCACGCAAGGAGAAGGAAGGCGGCGACAAGCTTGTAGGAAAAGAAGGAGTGACGTTCGGGGATTTCCTGAAGTGAGTGTAAACAGATATTCTGGAGAGATATGGACTTGATTAAAAAAACACAAAAATGGTAGGAATATGGCAGGAGGAAATTTAGGAGATTTGAGCATGACGCTCACGTTGAAGACGCGTATGGAGGAAGAATCCAAGAAGCTTATTAACGCTCTCAACAAGATTGACGTCACCGGCAAGCGAGCCCAGGACGCACTGAATCTGATAACGGAAGCAACAAGTACCCTTAGCAGCAAGGGAGTTGCCGACATCAAGAAATTGCAAGATGCTATAGCGCAATATCAGGCGTTTGCCGCCAGAGCTGAGGGTCTGGGGGTTGATCCCAAGACGGTCAACAATATAACCGCCATGGCAGAGCAATATGGGAAAGTGTTGCAAATACTACAAAGAATAAATGCAACCGGGAAAGGCCACGCAGGTTTTTCCGACTACCAAGACATACAGCGCGTTGAAGAACTTTTACAGCAACGCCGCCATGCCCAGGAACAGCAAGCCAAGAGGGAGGAGGAGCTTGAGAAGCAGAAGCAGGAACGCCAGAAAATCTCCGCACAGATTGCGCAGGAGGCATACCGCCAGGAGATTGCCGCCGCCGAACAGAAGTCGCGTGCCTTCGCCCAAGCCCTACAGAAGCAGATGGAAGCAGAGGAGAAGCTCCGTCGCTCCAGGGTGGGAGGAACGGAATTTGATAGACGTCGTGCGGTCAGGGCATCCCTTGCTTCTGAGCCAACCCGTTATTACGTTCCGTTTGCCGGCAATATGGACCAGATAAATGAAATCCAGAAAGCCTACGGCAAAGCCTTTGACGTCCTTGGAGAGAGATACGACCGGCTACAGCAGAAGATTTCCAGTTTCCACGGCCCAAAAGACGACGAATGGCTTGTGTACACAAAAGCACGGCTTGCAGAAATGGAAAGTCAGATGCAGCGCCTTGTCGCCGCCTCCGAGCGACTGTCAATGCAGACTGCCGCCCGACTCGATGCCACATACAAGCCCATCGCTACCACTTCGCAAGAACAAACCCAGAGGCGTCTGCAGGAGACTAACGCCTTGAAGAACGCCATTCTTGAGAGGATGGAAGCCGAGAAGAGGGAAGCCGCTGAAGCTGCCAAGAACGAGAAGCAGCGGCAGGCGGAACTTGACAAGAGCCAACAGAAAATCAAAGCACTGAAAGACGCCCTGAACAGATTATGGGGAGAGCGCCAGGCAGGAAAAGCTTTGGGACTTGACACCTCCGAAGCCGATGCCAAGATACGCTCAATGATAAGCGCCTTGCGCACATTGCGTGAATACAGCAATATGCTTGGCAACAAGGGCGTCGGTTGGCAAAGCAGCCTCGGAAGCTTGAACTACAACTATTTCGGCACCCTCGCCGAAGGAGCGAAGCGCCTGTCCTCAGAGCAAGCCAAGGCAAACAGCGAGAAGAGACAAGCCATCGCCCTGGAAGAGAGACACCGCCAGGAAGTCGCCGCCACCGCCGCCCGTGTAAGGAGTGACCTTGTAAGCGCCTTCGAGCAGGCGAGGAAGTCAGCCGGTGGTATGAGCTCCGCAGTGCAGGATTTGAAGAGCCTCTTCCTGCAGGGCGGTCTGATATACGGCGCAAAGCAGTTTGTAGACAGCATAATACAGGCCGGAGGAGTCATAGACCAACAGCACATAGCTCTGCGCAGTATTCTTGGAGACATGCAGAATGCTGACATAATGTTCCAGCAGATAAAGAGCCTTGCTTTGGAGTCCCCCTTTACGTTCTCAGACCTGAACAAAGACGTAAAGCAGCTTGCCGCATACGGTGTGGAATATGACGACCTTTATGACACCACGAAACGCCTTGCAGACATGGCTTCAGGTCTCGGCGTTAGTTTTGAACGTATAGCCTTAGCATTCGGTCAGGTACGTTCACGAGGCTGGCTCGATGGAAAGGAACTTCGCCAAATCTCATACGCAGGTATTCCGTTGCTCAACAAGTTGTCCGAATACTACACCAGGAAAGAAGGCAAGAATGTAAGCACTTCCGATGTCAAGACAAGGATAACGGGCCGTGGTGTGGATTTTGAAGACGTGAAGCAGGTATTTTGGGAAATGACAGATGCCGGCGGTCAGTTCTTCAATATGCAGTCCGTGATGTCAGACACACTGTTGGGAAAGTACAACAAGATGAAAGACGCCTGGGAGATAATGCTCAGTGATATGGCAAGCAGTGAGACTATATCGGGCAAGTTTCTTAAAGGGACCCTTGAACTTATAGCCAAGCTGATACAAAACATACATACCCTCGGCCCTGCAATTATAGCGGCGTTCAGCGGCTTCGCGCTCCATAAAGCAAATATGGCATTAGGAGGCGGTGTCGCAGCCGGTCTGTTAAGTGCAAAAGGTAAAGTAGCAGGAGATGTCACTAAGGAAGCTCTGCAAGGCAAGCGTCTTAGCGATATTCAGAAAAGCATCCTTTCCACCAAGAACAGGATAACCAATTCTGATTTACGTTTGCTGCAAATCAATGGAGCACTGACAAAAACAGACCTTAGGCGCTTGTATGTCACAGGCAAGATTAACGGCAATATGTATCGCCAGCAGATAATGGTAAACGGGCTTGCCAACGGTCTGACGAAGGCTCAAGTAAGAGCCATGCTTCTGAACAACGAGATGCGTTTGGCAGCCAGCGGCAGCATGTGGGGTGCTTTCGCCAGTCGCGGCATTGCCGCATTTTCCGTTCTTGGTGCCGGTATCAAATCATTAGGCGCTTCATTCATGGCAATGATAGGAGGATGGCCTGGGCTCATCATAACAGGTATATCTGTTGGCCTTACATATCTTTGGAGCGCCAATGAAGAGCTGAAGCAGCAGATGAAACAGTCAGCCGACGAATTGAAAGACCGATACAAGAGCATTGTCGAATTTTTGCAGAATAACCCGATAAACGAGGTTATAAACAAGAAAGATGACAAAGCCCTGCTGTCAGCCATTGACGAATATAAAGAAAAGCTGAAAGAGCTGAACCCTAACGGCTTTGAGAGTCTGGTAATGAAAGCAGACGAGAAGAAGAGCCATGAAGACAGGCTTCGCTATCTGAGAGAGCAGATAGAGCTTGAAGAGAAGGCTAATACCATAGCCCAGAACAAGATACAAAGTGGGGATAATTTCGAGAACATCAAAAAGATGTTTGAACAGGACAAGGAATATCTCCAGAGCATCTATAGCAGCAAGACCGCCATGGAGCACTCTCTTAACGCTGCCGACAAGCGCACTAATACCAACGCCTATCTTTCAGGCATGGAACACTTCAAGGAAGAGGCAGAGAAACTTGCTCTTGAGTTCCGCAAGATATTCCTTGACATCGGCACCAATCCTGAGTCTCAACGCGCTGCACAACAGATGTTCGGCAATATGCTTGCGCAGGTGGAGATACCGAAAGACCAGGCCGATTTTATGAGAGCCTCTTGGCTGAAAGCCCTTGGTCTTGGCGATGACTGGCTCAGAGGACAGGTAAGGTCAGAGTTGCAGAATCTCATAGAGCGTGAAAGTTCCGTCCTTGCCGACAAGATACGCAGCGGTCAGAAACTGAACGAAGCAGAACAGAGCAAGGTCAAAGAACTGATGCAGGAAGCCAGACAGCGTCTTTCGGTAGACTACCCGTATTTTGAGAGCGATCTGCAACGCATGCTCAATAATAGCCGGTTTACCGCAGTCATCAATCTCGTCTACAGCAACCAGGGCAAACCGGACCCTGTCACACAGCAGACAAATGATAATTTCTACCAATCAGGGATGGGGCTTAGAGTCAATGCAGCCGATCTTGTCGCATCCAAGAACAAATGGCAGAAGGCAGGCCAGGGTTCCGTATATTCCATCAACAACGCTGCGCATCAGGACATAGACAGTGCATACAATGAGCTCGCCGCCATCAACAAAGCTTACAATAAAGGCAAGGCGACAAAGAAACAAGTGGAAAAAGCCAAGCAAAACGTAAGAGACCTGACTGAACTTCTATACTCCATGACTGGAGATTTTTATACCGGACAAGCCAAGAAATCCAACAAGACCCCTAAAGACCGTGGCAACAAGGACGACAAGGAGCTGAAGGCGTTGAGGGAAAAAGTGTCGCTGTATAAGACCTACTACACAGAGCTGCAGAAATACCGGAAGCTGTATGGAGCCGATGCCGACAAGGAGCTGATGAAGGACAAGAACTTCGCTCCTATCAAGGGATATGGTCTGAAAGACCGCAGTGACTACGGCGGCAGTATCCGTCAGCTTGTAGGCAGACTGTCAAGGAACACAGAAGAGCGCAAGTCATTCGTCGAGCAGTCCATCGCCGGAATCTCGTCCAAAGAGCGTGAAGAAGAGCAGAAGAGAATAGAAGACGTGAACAGCGAGTTGTCGCGCAAGCTCGACCTGCTGTCAGAAGAATACGACCTATACAAGCAGCTCTATGATCTGACAGGCGACAGCCAAGGCGCTATGCAAGTAGCCTTCCAGGGGAATACCGTACAAAGCCAGAGCCTCCTGCAGTCGCTTATGAAACAGATACAGGACGAGCTTGACAAGAGCCATCCGGGAACTAAAGCCGCAGATGTCACAGCACGGCCAGACAACGAATTTAACAAGCTGTTCGGAGAGAAGAGCGAAGCGTTGAGCGTATTGGTGCAGCGCTACAAGAAAGAGAGCGACAAGGTGCGCCTTGACACCATCAAGAACATGGTGGAGCTCATCAAGAACAACAGAACCATTGAACAGCAGATTGCCGACCTCGACAGGGAGCACGAAAGCAACCAGACAAAGATATGGGAAAGCAGTACTACCACCGAAATGAAGAAACGCGCTTCGGAAGGCGAGAACAAGGAATGGCAGGACAAGCGCGCCAAGCTTGAGTTCGAGCAGTTCAAGAACAACACCGACTGGGTGACGATTTTCGACGACCTTGACAGGGTGTCATCGAACACTATCGACACCATGTGCACGGAGATAGAGAAATTCTCTAAGAAAGCCGGTCTGAGCGTAGAGGTGGTGAAGCAGCTCCGTGATGCCCTTGACAAGCTGCGCAACGAGCAGATTGACCGCAGCCCGTTCGGTGTGATGTTCAACACCATAGGCCAGGGCAATGCTATCGGTGACTTTCTGAAACGCAGCGAACCCGGCAAGGACGGCAAATATATAGTCAGTGCCGAAGCGGGCAAACGTATGGGCATGCAGGAAGGCAAGTATACCAAAGGCGAGCTTGAGAACGAGCAGCAGGGAAAGTACGCAGATTTCAGCAAGAGCCTCCAGAGCGTTGCCAACAAGTTCAAGGCATTGGAAAGCATCATGTCGCCCGTGGTAGACCTCTTCGCCGCTTTCGGCAAGGAAGACACCGTGGCCGGCGGTATAATACAAGGTGGCAGTGACGCCTTGAGTGCAGCAGGCAGTACAGCCGGAGCCTTGAACAACCTCGGTCTGAAGAAAGCCGGTCCTTACGGAGCCGCTGCCGCTGCCGCCATCAGTATCATCAGCAGTTTCGCCGCCGCCCATGACGCCGCTTTGGAACGCGAGATAGAAGCCAGCAAGCAGCGTCAGAAAGAGATGGAGAATCTGAGAAAGAACCTCCAGCACGCCATCGAGATTGCCCTTGGAGGAGTGTATTCATACACTATGGACGACAAGACCCGCGACAAGTTCACGGAAGTTCTTGAAACCTTCCGGAAAGAGAACACCAAATTCAATTTCCAGACCCAGAAATGGGAGAAGACCAACAAGAACAAGAGCCGTTACAGCAAACAGACCGCAGAGCAGGTGGAGAAGTCGCTGCAAAACAAGGACAGCAATTTCGATGCCCAGCTCGCCTCCCTTATGGTTCAGCGCGACGAGCTTCAGAAGCAACGCGACTCCGAGAACAAGAAGAAGAAGAAAGACAAGAACGCCATCAGTGACTACGACGCGCAGATAGAAGAAGCCAACCAGCAGATTTCCGAATTTGCACAGGCGTGGGCCAAGACCATCTACAGCATTGACCTCAAAGACTGGGCGAGCCAGTTGACGGACGCCATTGTTGAAGCCTGGCAGAAAGGCGAAGACGCCGTTGATGCCTACGAAGACAAGGTGAAAGAGCTGATGAACAGTCTGACGAAGAACATCCTTTCGCAGAAGATCCTGGAAGTGGAATTGAAGCCGACCCTTGTCAATCTTGAGAACAAGCTAAAGGCCAACGGTGGCAAGCTTGAAGCCGAAGACGTGCTCTCCATCACCGACAGTCTGATAGATGCCGAAGGCAATGCCATCGACTCCATTGTCTCCATCCTTGACAGTCTGAAAGAAAAAGGTCTCGATCTGAGTGAGAACGGCAGTCTTTCGACAAGCAACACCATCAAGGGAATCACCGAAGAGACCGCCGACCTCCTCGCCAGTTACATCAACGCCATAAGGCTCGACGTGAGCGTAAACCGCGCCAACCTCGCCATTGTCGTTGAAGCCGTGAAGCTTCTCCCTAACCTCAATGTCATCGCCCAGTCGCAGCTCACCCAGCTAAATACCCTTGTAAGCCTTTCGCAGGCGCGTAACGACAAGCTCGACCAGATGTACGACTGGATGCGTTCGACCACCAACGGAACAAGGAAACTATACATAGCATAAGACATGAGCAAGACAAGCTACAAGGAGCGCCGTCTCTCCGACAAGATGAAACACGAAGCAGTCACATTGGGTATGTGTGACCAATGGACCGCCGAGTGGCAAGACGGCACGAGCAAAGACGATATGGTAGAAAAATTCGTTGAAGGCATAGACTTCTGCATCCAACACAACTGGCCCAGTGTGGAAGTGATGAAAAAGAGCTTCGGCGACGTCATCCACCGGCACGGAGTATACGTTGACGAAAGCACCAGTCTCCTCAATCCTTCCACTGCTATATTCAACGGCCATTGCGATGCCTCTGTAACCTGCCGTGACTACGCCGTCAGCAACATCTACGTGCGCCACAAGAGCAAAGTGAGAATAACCGCAGGCGACCAGTCATACGTAAGAGTGAACCTCTACGACGACAGCGAAGCAACCATCCACTGCGAAGGAAGCGCAAGGTGTTTCGTGTACCACTACGGCGGAAGACTGACGAGTGAAGGCAGGGTGACAGTCAGGGAAAGAATAAAAGAGTAATAAAAATGCGATATTTATTGTATATTTATGCATAAATTATTAACTTTGTTGTAAAAGATTGCGTTATGACCGATTATTACAAAGTATATATGCAGAAAGAAGGCGACGGAGCCCCATTGAAGGAGACCATCGCCGCTTTCGGCATGTACTGCATGAGCATCCCGATGAGCGTCGGCGACGGCATCAAGGCCCTGAGTGAGAGGAGCTGGGCAGGTGAAGACGGTCTCGACACCTATGTACCCGGCCGCTTGAGTCTTGAAGCCTACACGATAAAGATAAAGTTCGGCTACAAAGGTGCGAAATACGGCGCCAACCCCAAGCTCAAGGAATTTGTGGACTACCTCACGGGAGCAGACGGCAGCGGCGTTTATATGAAGCTGTACTGCGACTATACAGGCATAGGCAGACGCCATGTGCGCCTCACGAAGCTACCGGGTGAAGCCGATCTTGTGAGGAACGGCGATGAAGGCGACATCCTCGTCGCCGAGTTTGAGTTCAAGGCAGACGACCCCGCCACCTCAATATCCACCATCACCAACAATAAAGGCATAATAACCAGACTGGGATGAAGAGCAAGATAACCATATACAAGAAAGACGGCACCCCGCTGAAAGACACCGGCGGCAAGGAAATATCCGTCAGCGCCCTTGAATACAGCGGTGAATGGATGGGAGCGTGCAATGTCAGCGTCACCATCGAGAACGAGCGCCCCATCCCGTTCAGCATCGGCGACTATCTGGACTACCGCGGCGAGCGTTTCGAGATAAACTACGACCCCGGCAAGATTAAAAGCGCCCCGTCCGGTGTGAAAGGCGACGGTTTCAAGTACAGCAACATAGTTTTCAACAGCCCCGTTGACGAGCTCTCCCGTTCAGAGTTCCTCGACATCGTGTTGAACGACAACAATATTCATTACACCGCCCTTCCCAAGTTCGTGTTCTACGTGAGCAGTCTCGACGACATCGCCGACCGCCTGCAGGCCAACCTGAACGAACAGTTCGGCGACGGATTTTGGCACGTATATACGCGCGACCGCGTGAAGAGCGTCACCGACCGCGGCTGCGACGGCACTTTGTGGGACGAGCGCTACAAAGGCGCAGGAGCAGGCAAGACAATAGAAAGCACCTCCCTTTCGGTAAGCAGCCAGAGCTGTTGGGACGTGTTGAGTCTCGTGAACAGCCAGTTTGACGTGAATTTCGTGGTCCGCGGCAGGAACATCTACATAGAGCCAGCCGAGATATGGGCCGACCACATATTCGAGTATGGCAGAGGCAAGGGTCTGTATGAGATAGAAGAAGCCGCAGACAGCAGTCAGCTCGTAATCACGAGACTCCGCGCCTACGGTTCAGACAAGAACCTCCCCAACCATTACTACGCCGAGATAGGCACGCTGAGCTACGCCATCATCAAGAACAAGGCATACTCCCTTGAAAGCAGATGGGTGAGGCTCGTCCTTGCGCTGGAATACGACGACAAGTATTTCACGAACAAGATAGACGACATCGAAGGACTGTGCCACGATGCCCATCTGGTGAAAGTCCGTCTGTCAACAGGAGAGGCAGTAAAAGGCTTCGTGGAGCGCAGTTACTATGACCTCGACGGCAATTACCATAGTGAAGGCACGAAATACACACTGTTGCAAGTAGAAGCCAGGAACACCGCCAACCCCACCCACTACCCCATCGCCGACAGTAACCCCACCAATGTTGAAGCCTTCATCAGAGGCAGCGGCATTGGCAAGCGCGTGTATTTTGACGAAGGTGCAGTGAAGACCAACATCCCGTCAGGCAACCTCGACGGTACGAGCCTTGTTCCCGACAGGATGTCAGTGAACGTCCTCATGTTGCCCGGTTTCCCGGAGAAATCCCTCCAGGAGTGGTGGGAAGCCCAAAGTGACGATATAAAGAACTATGTGAACCCCAACGGCCGCAAACATTATTTCTCCACCGACAAATACAGACCCTACATAGAGTCAGAGAACCGCGACAAGATAGGCATACGTCCGTCATCAGTGTTTTTCGACACCGACAACGAAAAAGAAGGCTTGAAGAACATCTATCCCACGATAGAAGAAATGAAAGTGGACGGTCAGCGCATCGACGAAATAGAGACCGGAACGGAAGAAAGCGTTACCGACCCCGGTGTGTTCAAGGACACCGTGAAAGACATCCCCAATTTCGACATCTATCTGAAATCACAGATAAATTTCGATTTGCAGCTCCTTGCCCAGAGCGATTTCCAGGTCAACATGAAAGACGGCATGTGCGGCGGCAGGAGTTTCAATGTAGCCACCATCCACCACGAGAAAGACGGAAGATGGCGTCTGAAACTTGAAAGAGCGAAAGACAGCGACCTCAACCTCTATTTCCCCTACAAGGATTTCCCTATAAGAAAAGGCGACCATTTCGTTCTTACCGGCATCGACCTGCCTAAAGAATACATCGAAAACGCCTCCATAGAGATGCTGAAATACGCCATCGCCAAGCTTGACGACAATGACTACACCCGCAAGACCTACACCCCTAAAGTAGACGAGATATTCATGGCACGCCAGGATGATGCTGCCGAAAGCGATACGACAGGCACCACCATCTCTCTCTACAAGACACTGAAAGAAGGCGACATCCTCCAGTTCAGGGACGACGACCTTTCCATTGACACGAGGATAACCATCAACAACCTCGTGATAAAGGAGCAGGACGGCAAGATCCCCACCTTTGAGATAACCCTGAAAGAAGAAAAGGAAGTCAGCACCATCAAGAAGATTCAGAACCAGGTATCAAGCATCGTCAGCGGTTCCTTGGGTCTCGGCAGCTTCACGAGCAGACAGATAGAACAGATGGTAGCCCAGGCGGGCAAGAACCATTTCCTGTCGAAGACGGAGGCAGATACAGCCAAAGGACTGATAACATTCCTCCGCGGCATCCAGCTTGGCAGCGAGTATTCCATCAGCGAGTTGGGAGAGGCGGTGCTGAAAAGCCTCACACTGGGGAAATACGGCATCACAAGCACGGGAGACGCAACACTGGCCGAGATTGCATCAACTGACTATAACGCAGACGAGCAGAGCGGCTACGGACTGAAGAAAAGGACGGACGGGAAATACAAACTCTCGCTTACCGACCTTGAAGTGTGGGGCAAGGCGGTGTTCCATGAACTTGAGTTACGCAAGCTGTCGTATGTCGGCGGTAATTTCGTTTTCTCACCGGCAGGAAGCAGTCTGTATCACGTAGAGCTGGTGAAAGGGGACTACTATTGCTATATTCTTGCCGACGATGGTGAGAAGGCAACGGAAAATCTTTGGAAGGAAGGCGACTTGGCGAGATGCAAGACCTTCAACGTGAAGACTGGAGTGTATCAGAATGTGCAGAACAAGGACTACTGGCGCAAGGTGACATGGGTATCGCCGAACACCTACGAGACCGACAACAGCGGCAAGACAATCCTTGCCGGACGGAAATTCCACCTGATAGTGCTGAGCGGCACCGACTGCATGACGGGCAGCGACATTCCAGCGGCAGGCGACGACATCTGCTGCTTGGGAAGCAAGACACAGGCTACGGAAAGAGGCAACGCCGTGATGATAAACACCACAGGCGACGGAGCACCGAGCTTCATCCAGTATGCCGGCATCAATGATTACACCCTGACGGGCAAGGAGGTGACGAAACTCTCCCCAAGCGGCAACATCATCCGTGGCGCTTTCTATTCACAGAACGGCACGAAGGAACTGTCTATTGCCATCGACGAGCAGGGCAAGTCACTTGACGGACTGTCGAAGACAATCGCAGAGCTGAAAGTGGAAGCCGACAGGATTTCGGCGAAGGTGGATAACGTGGCGAGGACATACCGCAACCTCATCCCCGACTCAAAGGTGATGCTGAGGAGCAACGGCTATGAAGTATGTCGCAGGACAGTGAGACTTGAAGCAGGGACTGTCTACACGCTCAGCGCAAGAGGCACAGCGGAAAACAGTCTGACAAGCACAGGAGGCTGTCTGAAAGTCTACCTATATAACGACGGTTGGTCATTCGCACAGGCAGTGGAAATCACCGGCGAAGACCAGACCGCAAGCGTCACCTTCGACATCGCCGAAAGCGGAAACTACAATGTGGCAGCCTACGCCTTGCACAATGAGTCAGTAAGCGTTTACGGCAACAGGCGTCCGCAGGAAAAAGGATTCTTCCGTCTCGACTACATGCAGATAGAAGAGGGAGACACGGCGACCCCCTGGACTCCAGCCGAAGAAGACCCTGCCGTAACAGGCAATCTTCTGCCCTGCCTTGATGAAGGAGGATGGGTGAAGACATCGGGAACGGAGCTCACCACCGACGCATACGTAGTGGACGGAAGACATACCACCGTGGCACATTACAAAGATACGAAGAACAAAGCACTGCTCCTGCTGCAATGCCCTGTGACACTGGACGGGGAATCCACTTACACCCTGTCTATGTGGGTGAAGGGCACGGGCACCTTTGGAACGATACTCGGACCTGCCTGCACGGTGCTCACAGTAGACAACCAGGGACACGAAGCATCGGGCACGACAGGAGGAGTTGTGAACACCCTCACGGCGGACTGGAGGAAGATAATCGTGAGATGGTCAACGGCATTCAGTGTCTACAACATGATAAAGAACTCCGGCTACAACGCCGCTGCAGGACAGCTCACGTCGTGGAGTACAATGGGAACATGGAAGGTAGATAACGGTATGGCACATCTCACCAAAATAGCATCGAGCGCAAGTTTCGGTCAGCTCTCTCAGCCTGTCAAGATTACAGCCGGAACGATATACACTTTACAGTTTAGCACTACCAATTTCGGCATGACCCTGCTCCTCGCCAACATGAAACCTACGGCAGTTATCCTTGACGGGCAGTCTGTCACGGCAGGCGCTTACGGCAGCATAACGATAGCCGCAGACGAGAATATCACGACCCACACAGTGACCTTCCAGGCAAATAATGTGAATGGCACACCTGCCGTAGTGTTCCGTTTTACGCAGAAATACGCCCGGATCGGCAAGGTGATGCTCCACGAAGGACACATCCCATCGGTGTACCACACACAGGAAGACGTGAAAGACACCCTTGTCCCCGTGCAGCTCTCTGCCGGCGGCGAGGTGTGGGTGGCAGGAGTGAAGCTCGAAAAGAGCTACAGGGCAACGGAATACACAGAGCGCACCCTCACGGCAGGACAGCTGCTGCCCGTGGGTATCGACATCGAGGCACAGAAGATAATCGCCACAGCGGACAATTTCCTCGTGAGGAACAGACAGGGCGAGACAACAACCACAATCACTGCCGACGGACAGCTCACAGCAGGAATACTCGCAACGATGAACAGAGGTGAGGGCTACGTGAAAGCACAGGACGGACTCATGGAGGTGTTCAACGGCAAGGGTCAGCTGAACATCCAGTTCGGTCTCGATCCGAACAGCGGAATGATGGTGCTCTCGTATTACGACAACCTCGGCAACCTGCTTTACAATCTCGGTCCAGGCGGACTTGAGAACAAGGGCTTGCAGACCGCCAGTGTGTCAACCTATTCGGCAGAGAGACTCGGCACCTTCTTCGCGAATAAGATTGTGATGGGCGGTGTGACCTCCTACGACGATGAAGTGTACCACACCAATTCCGACGGAGACTATATCATAGACAGCAAGTTCAAGAGCCGGCTCATGCCAAGCGTCGTTACAGGAGCAGGCTACGAGCCGAAATCGATAATGAAGCAGCCTGCCGACATCTATTACTACCGTGCCGCGAGGGTCAGCAACGCATACGTAGCCGACACAGATAATGGAATCACCACACCGGCTCTGGCACAACAGGCAGACGGAAAATGGTTCAACCACCGACCGTTGTATTGGAACGGCAGTCTGCAACTTATCACCTCTGGAGTGTATATCGAAGAGGGCGAGAAGCTGCATTGGGGAACGAAGAAGAACGGACTGAACGTGCTCGCCATCTATGTGTATAACTACTATACCGACGTGGACGGAACGAGAGAGAGAGTTGAAGTGTTCGTAGAATAAAATTGACAACGCAAAAAATCAAGATATGAGAAAAGTAAGAATCGGCAATGACATCAATGTCAGATGGGAGGTGAAGACGGACGGACAAGCCGTGAGCCTCGAAGGGAAGACGCTGAAGCTCTACGTGAGGTCGGCGTACAGGAAAGAAGAAATCACCACCTTCACAGTGGAAGGCTGCGTGGTGAGCTTCACATACCCTGCCTCCATGCAGCGCATGACGGGAGCAAGGGCGGTGATACTCGAAGACGCTACCGAAGGAGCACCACGAAGGACTGTCTGTGCAGACCAGGCATTCACTCTCGTAGCACATTCCTGCGAGGAGAACGATGATGACGTTGAATTTGAAGATTTCGTGGTAAGTCTCCAGAGCAACGTGCTCATCGGCAAGCCCGGACTTTCGGCATACGAGGTGTGGCTCAGTGAGGGCAACACAGGAACACTCGAAGACTGGTACGCCTTCCTGCGCAAGCCAGCCACCGACATTGCCGCAGATGTAGCGGAAGCAGAATCGGAACGCAAGGCAGCGGAAACGGCAAGACAGAAGGCGGAAGACCTGCGCATCAACTCAGAACAGGAACGCACAACATCCGAAACGGAGCGCATCACTTCGGAACAGACGAGACAGGAGAACGAGACGACAAGAGTGTCCGCCGAAACCGAACGTGTACTTGCCGAGCGCTCACGACAGCGTGCAGAGGCAGAGCGTGAGCAGGCGGCGGAAGACAACAAGGAAGCCAACGATGCTGCGGTGGCTGCCGCCCTTGCAGCAGCAGCTGCTGTCGACACCGCTATCAGAGAGGCGAACACTGCAGCAAGTGCGGCAAACACGGCTACCGACAAGGCAAATGCGGCGGAAGGTAAGCGTGCCGAAGCGGAAAGTCTGCGTGTCGAAGCGGAAGCTACACGCAGCCGCGAGGAAGGCATACGTCAGGAGTCTGAAGCCGAGCGTGTACGCAAGGAGACAGCGAGAGAAGCTAAGGAGACAACACGGCAGACAGCGGAGACAGAACGAGTGAAGGCTGACAAGGAACGCAAGGCAGCGGAAACGGCAAGACAGAAGGCGGAAGACCTGCGCATCAACTCAGAACAGGAACGCACAACATCCGAAACGGAGCGCATCACTTCGGAACAGACGAGACAGGAGAACGAGACAACACGGCAGACAGCGGAGACAGAACGAGTGAAGGCTGACAAGGAACGCACGGAAAGCGTCGCTACGGCTATATCAAGCTGTACCTCCGCGGCGAAAGAAGCGAACGATGCAGCGGCAACGGCAACGGCAGCAGCCGAGAGGGCTACGGCTATGGCCGCGGAAGCAGAGAAAGTGAACGTGACGCTCGGTGGCTCTGTAATATCCGTGACGAATCGTGATGGTGTAACAAAGACGGTAGACGTGGTGAATACCGATGAAACAGTAAATGTCACTATCACTTCTTCTGTCAGCTCAATCAATGTGAGCGGCGTGAAAATCAACGTGTTCATTAACAACGGCAAAACACCGCAGACATACACCACCAACAGCGAAGGCAAGGTGTCATTTGTTGTCAACAGAGGAAACTATTACCAGATTACCTTCACAGAGTACGGCAATGCGCAGCCCATTGCCCCAGTCGGCTTCACCGCCGTGCTTGCGACGCGCAACATTGACGTGGAGTACAAACCGTACGACGAGGAGAGCATGGAGAACGTAGTGGTGACGGTAACGAAGTACACCGACGGCACGGGCGCTGCATACGAGGGCGTGCCGGTAGTGGTGACGGTAGACAGCAAGAACACTACCTACAATGCTGACGCAAAGGGTCAGGTGTCGCTGTATGTGCCCTACGGCAAGGAGTTTACTGTCAACGTCGAGAATCAGGACGGCTACAGCGTGAGTCTTAACCGCAATACTCGTACATACACGGCGAGTGTGCCGCAGCGTCTTATCGACTACAAGATGTATCAGTTCCGCGCTGGCATATTTATCGTCGATGGCAACCTCAACGAATACTACCTCGAGGAGTGGCAGGAGGCTGGCAAGACCGCAGAAGAGGCGGTGGCTGTCAAGGTAGCGGACGCTAATCTCACGCTGAACCGAGGCACGTTTATGATAAGAATATCCGACATGCTGGCTCCTACGGCACTCCCGAAGAAGTCATGGTGTACGCAGGATTTGCAGTTCGACAGCATCGCGCTTAACGGCAACAATACGAAGGACGCGAACTACTACAACGGCGAGTCGTCGTCGTTTCTTGTGCGCCAGGAGGCTGTAGAGCGCAGTCTTAGCGTGCCTGCCTTCGACTACGCCTATGAGCAGATATTCAGCATCGCAGGACACGAGTTGCACGGCTTCCTGATGTCCGTCGGACAGGACTATGTGCATATAGCGAATATCGGCATCATCAAGCAGGTGATCACGGCGCTTCACGGAGAGGAGGTAGCTACTACATACTACAACTTTGTGATGAATCAGAGACGCTGGACTTCTACGCAGCGCAATGCTGCGTGCGCGTGGTGCTACAGTAGTAGTGCGGGCAGCTACTCCAAGTCGAACTCCTACGTCGTTCTGCCAGTATACGCTTGTTAATCTCTTTATCTCTTTTAATCTTTATCTCTCCGCGAGCAAAGCGAGCGTCAAGCGGCACGCAAGCGGAGAGTGGTAAATAATAATTTAAAACAAAATGGCATACACGGAGACTCTGTTCATATATAAGGACACTTATCTGCTCTGCAAGCTGCTGCTTAAATACAGCAAGAACGTAAGTCGTATCATCAGATACGGAGCATACGAGACGATGACAAGCAAGGCTTGCACGGCGCTCGACCTGGTTCGCAGAATCAACGAGAGTTTTGAAGGCAGAAAGGAGAACCTGCATGAATTTATCCTGCTTATGTCGGAAGTCAAGTCGAGAATCAACCTCTTCACCGACGCGGATTTCTTGCCTGTCAAGACTGCGACGAATGTTAACCATCAAGTAGACAAGGTACTGAAAGAGGCGTATGGCTGGCAGAAGGCAGAGCGGAATCGCAGAGGCGAGAGCCGTGGAGTGTAAAAGCAACACGGGAGAGCCGTCACACATGTGACAAGGGGCGCTGACACGCAACTCCGAAAGGAGAAGTGTTCAGACCGCAAGGAGACAGCGCCGAGAACGCAGAACAATGCTACGAACGCGTGGTACTACAGTAGTAGTGCGAACAACTACAACAAGTCGAACTCCTACGACGTTCTGCCAGTATTCGCATATCACTACGTGACGAAAGCTCCGTGTATGTCACTAAAGTCACGGAAATAGAACACGAATACGTGACACTTGAGGACGTATATGCCGCATATTACGATTGTCGCAAACACAAAAGCTCGACGCACGGGTATATAGAATACTCGTTAAACTATATATCCAACAACTATCAGTTGTATACCGAGCTTAACAGTGGCGCATATAGAATAGGCAAAAGCAAAGCCTTCTGTGTCACACGCCCTAAGTTGCGAGAGGTGTTCTGCGCTGCTTTCCGCGACCGCATAGTACATCATCTGCTTGCGCTGAAATTCGGCGAGCTTCTTGACGCAGAGCTGACGGATAAGGCTTATGCCTGCCGCAAGGGCAAGGGTACGGACTACGGTATAGACGATGTGAGAGCGCAGATAGAGCGTGTAACGGACGGATACAAGCGCGAGGCGTGGATATTGAAATGCGACCTGCAAGGCTTCTTTATGAGTATAGACCGCAGGCTATTATTCGGACTTCTCGAACGCACGATAAGAGGCAAATACAAAGGAGAGAATATTGAGTGGTGGCTGAACTTGTGGAGAATGGTGGTGCTGCATGATCCGGCAGAGAACTGCATAAAAGTGGGCGACCTCACCTTATGGGATAAGCTGCCTGCGAACAAGTCGCTATTTACCTGCGGAGAAGGCAGAGGACTACCTATCGGCAATCTTCCGAGTCAGTTGCTCGCAAATCTCCTTCTTACCGACTTCGACAAACTGATGACAGAGAGGTTAGGCGATAATGGCGGATACGGGCGCTACGTTGATGATTTTGTAGCGATACATTCAGACAGGAAGACGCTGCACATTACGCTCCAATGGGCGAGAGAATATCTGCGCACACGGCTCGGGTTGACGCTGCACCCACGAAAGGTAAGCCTGCAACGCGCAAGCAGCGGAGTCAGGTTTACGGGCGTAATGATACGACCACATCGCACGCTGCCAAGTAGCAGAACGACGGAGCATCTGTTTAGCGTGATAGACGAGTTCGGAGAATGTGCGAAGCCGTCCGCCGAAGACTTGACAAGATATGCCAATCGCATAAACAGCCTGCTGGGGCTGATAGCGCACCGCACGTCGTACAACATAAGGCGTAAGACATGGTACATGATGCCGCACAAGGATATGGTGTACTGTGTGAATATGAAGAAGATTAAAATCAAAAATAAATACAAACTTAAAAAAGTAAAGACATGGCAAAAATCCAATTCGTCAGCACACTGATACCTGCTGACAAGTTTAAGAAAAAGTACGAGCTTGGTCTCATTACGATATACCATATCGGTGAGACGCTCGACGAGAAATCAGGCGCCTACAAATGCTGGGAGTGTACCGTACCGACGGCTACGTTTAGCGAAGATTTGGTAAAGACCGAGTTTGAGGCGTTCAGCAAGGAGATGCAAGCGTCTGCACTCCAGACAGCCAAGCAGTTGAAGATAGCGGAGATAGACGCTTACGACAAATCTTATGCTGTCAACGGCTTTGCGCTCAACGGCGCGGTGGTGTGGCTCGACAAGGCGACGCGTGTAGGCTTGATGAACTCCACGTCCATTGCCAAGGGTATGGGTCAGGCAACCACAACGCTGTGGTTCGGAGGAATGAAGATAGTGGTGAACTGCGACAAGGCGATACAGCTGCTCTCTGCTTTAGAGATGTATGCCCTGGAGTGCTTCAATGTGACGGCTGAGCACAAGGATGCCGTGGAAAAATTGCAGACAGTGGAAGAGGTGGAAGCCTATGACTACACCAAGGGCTATCCCGAACAGCTAAGAATGGAGGTGGGCCTATGATGTGGATGGTGATATTGAGTTGCGTGATATTCACGGCATACGTGTCAGTGATGGCAATGAAATATGGAGCCAAGGAGGTGGTGAGCGAATATGCCTACGAAGGTGGGATGATGATCTTCACTGCCTGTATAGGGGCGAGCGCAGCACTGCTGATGCCGGTGATGATTGCGGTGGCTCCCGAAGACTGGAAATTCCTCGGCTTCCTCGCTGCCGCGGCACTTATATTCGTAGCCGTTGCTCCACACTACAAAGGCGACGAGGCGAAGCTTCACAAGACTGCTGCAAAGGTGGCAGGGGCGTGCGCAGTGGCTTGGGCGATGGCAACCTGTTGGGAGATAGTTGCTTTGAGCCTTGTGGCGTATATCGCCGTGATGCAGGTGACTGAAAGCCGCTGGGCGTGGATAGCTGCGGAGCTTACAGGGATGGGGATGGTGTATGCGGTGTGTGTTTACAAGTTGATGGTTTAACCTTATAAATTAGAATTGAATGGGAAAGATTGTAAATAGGATAACGGAAGGAGGTGCGCATGAATGAGGGACTGGCGAGAGGAGGGATTTTCCTGTTCATTAGTAGCGGAACATTCCCAAAGGAAGCACTGGGTGTGCTGTACGACCTGCGGTGGATGCTGATACTGATAGCAGTGCTGATAGTGGCGGACTTCTGGTACGGGCTTAGCGAGAGCCTTCAGAAGAAGGAGCATTTCAGATTTTCGAGAGCAGGAAGAAGGACTTGCAACAAGTTCATGGACTACATCGGCTACCTGCTGTTGGGAACATTCTTCGGTCTCGGCATCTTCGAGCCGCTGGGCATCGCCAACCACGTGACAACGGCGGCGGTTGGACTCGGCTTCGGATGCTTCTGGGAAGTGGACAGCATCGTGGGGCATATCTGCGCACTGCATGGAGTGACAAACAAACTAAGTATAAAGAAATTCATCATCTGCCTTATTCGCAAGCGCAACAAGGACGTAGGCGATGCGATCGAGGAGGCACTTGAAGAAGAAGATGACAAAAAAACAGAATTAAAATGAGAAAGATAGAAAGGATATTCGTGCATTGCACGGCGAGTAACCAAAATTGGGGAACGAAAGAGCTTTGGGCGGAGTTCAAGGCAAAAGGATGGAAGCAGCCGGGCTATCACTATGTAGTGACCGCTGACGGAGGCGTACATCAGATGCTCGCAGTGGAAGAGGTGAGCAACGGAGTGAAGGGCTATAACTCTACAGCCATCAATGTGGCTTATGTGGGAGGCATAGAGCGTCCGAACAAGAGAATAATAGCGGTTGACAACAGGACTCCGGCGCAGAAGGCTACACTGAGGAAGCTGCTTGGCATACTGCACAAGAAATATCCTACCGCAAGGATAATGGGGCACCGCAGCATCTGGGGAGAGGACAACCCGAAGAAATGGGAGAAAAGCTGCCCTTGCTTCAACGCGGTGGAGGAATATAAGGATATTTAGTTTTTTTCTTCATAGTTTTAAGTATTAGTTAATTTTTTTTCAAGCCTCGGTCCGTGAGGATAGGGGCTTTCTAATCAAAAGAGGATATTCATGGCTTATAGACTGATAGGACGAATAGGACTGATAGAACTAATAATGGTCTGTTTGGTTTCGTGTAGGACGAAATATGTGAGTGTGCCTGAATATCACACAGAATATAAGGTGAGGACGGACAGCTTCATCAAGAGAGATTCCGTGTGGGTGCATGACAGTGTGAGCGTGTGGATGAAGGGAGACACCGTGTTCAAGGAGAAGCTGAAAAAGGTGTATAACGAACATTACATATACACGAACAAGACGGACACGGTGATGAAGACAGACTCCGTGAGAGTGCCGTTCCCTGTGGAGAAGAAATTAGGGAGATGGGAGCAGATCAAGGTGGATTATTTTCTGCCAATCTGTTGTGTATTAGCAATAATTTTACTATCTTTGCTATGGCTAACAAAGAGACGGTTTTGAGCGTTACGTTACAGATGATACGAGCATTGCTGCAAGAGCTGATAGACCGCATAGACAGCGGACGTTGCAGCACTACGGAAGAGCAGAACGAGAGGTTTCTCAGCTGCCTGGAGATGTTTGCCGGAAGCAGGGAGAAGACCTACAACAAGACCGAAGCCATGAGGTATCTCGGAATGTCGAGGAGCAAGTTTTACAAGCTGCGGCGTGAAGGCAAGATACCACAAGGGAAGAAGGTCGTCGGTGATGTCAGCCGCCGATGGACGAAAGAGGAACTTGATACTTTTCATCATTTAAGTTGAATATGTTTTTTTACTACGATTTCTTTCTAAATTTAAGGTAATTATTGAATTGTTTTTCAGGAGGACAGTTCTGTCGGGAGGCAGGACTGTTTTTTTGTGCCGTAATGTGGCAGGAGGTTGCCACGAAAAGCAATGTTGTGTCTTTGGCGGAACATTGGCTATCTTTGCGTCAAGTTCTGATTTTGGAACGAAACGACACAAACACATTTTTATTATGGAAGCAGAGAAGATTATATGTTGTGACGGAGCGAGGAACAATGACGCTCTGGCATGGGCTGCGATGGCAAACAAGGGGAACGACCCTATGGCTATGGCGGCGATGATGAACGGAGGTATGAACAGCTGGAACAACTCCCCATGGATGTACCTTATCTTCCTCGCCCTGTTCGGTGGCGGCGGCTTCGGTTGGGGCAACCGTAACGGACAGGTACAGGATGCAGAGATTCAGTCGAAGCTGAACCAGTTGTCAACCCAGATGCAGGATGGCAACAACACCAACCTTCTGATGGATGCCATCAAGGGCAACAACGTGGCTCTTGGGCAACTTGCGAGCAACCTGAACTGCGACTTCAATCAGTTGCAGAGCGGTGTCTGTGCAATACAGGCAGCGATACAGGAAGTTGGCGGCAAAGTGGGCTACTCGGCAGAAAGAGTCATCAATGCCGTGAACCTCGGTGACATGAACATCGTACAGCAGATGAAGGACTGCTGCTGCCAAACGCAACAGAACATCATCAAGATGGGTTATGAAAACCAACTCGGTCAGAAGGACATCGTGAACGGAATGCAGCAGGGCTTCTCCTACACCAATACCGGTATAGAGAGAACGGCATCGAATCTCGGGTTCCAGATGAGCCAGATGGCTTGTGATCTGAAGACCAACGCTAACGCCAACACACAGCGCATCATCGACACGCTGAACGGACACTGGCAGGAGGACCTGCAGCTTCGCCTGAACAGGGCAGAGCTTGAGCTGTCGCAGCAGAGACAGAATGCCACCTTGATTGCGGCATTGGGAACCAAGACCCCTACAGCGACCACATGAATTAAGGAGGAGCCTGCGCCTACGGAGAAGAAGTCCGTGCGGAGGCTCTTCCGTTTAGGAAAGAAAAGGAAATGAAGCGTTCTTTGACTTGTTGGAATACCGCTTGAATTTTGCAGTACATTTACAATTTTAAAACAATAGGACGAAAGTCCACTTCAAGCGGTATTCCACAAGTCGGGATGCCGCTTTTATTGTATAACCAAAAAGACAAAGATTATGACGTTCAAGGACATAAAGAAAGGGCACCCGGTGTATATGCTGCACAAGGGTGACGAGGGACTGAGAGAAGATATAGGCAGGGTGACGGCGATTACCCAGCCACGCTTTCCGCAATACAGCGGCGGCGGAACGGCATCGTCAATGGTTGTTGATGTGACCGTGGAGACCAACGGAGCAAACAACACCTACACCATGCCGGCAGACTCTTCGGTTGTGAGCGCAGGAAACACGATACTCAGCGTAGACAGGGAAGGAATACTCAAAGAAGTGGACGCATTGGAGACCGAGAGTGACGACATCATAAACAGTGTGGCAAAGCACCAGGCGAGGAAGAAAGACTGCGAGAGGATAAAGACAGAATGGAATCCTGCGTTTGCCGAGAAAAAGAAACAGGACGAGCGCATCGGTTCGCTTGAAAGCGGCATGAACGAGCTGAAAGGACTTGTGAGGACGCTTGTGGATAAATTAAGTTAGGAGGAATGACTATGGTGATGTATATATTCTTAAATGCCGTAAAGATGGCACAAGAGCCGCATTTCTGTGAGAAATCCGCAGAAATGGCGATGAAAGGGCTGAAATATACCGACAAGGACGGTGTGACACACACAGAACCGAAATGGACGATGCCAATGATTGAGGAAGCCACAAAGGGACTGGAGTTTCCCGAAGGAACTACAGAGTGGGACAAATATGTGGCATATAACAGCTTCTATGCCGACACCTGCGCCGTGCTCTCTGATGGGGAGATACTGAAAGCAGCCTATGAGTTCTACTTCAATGACGAAGACTATGGACTGGAGGGTAGCAAGATATGGCATTATATGAATGCCATGAGGAAATGAAACGATATGTCATTTATATTACTAAGGGTTGTTAAATCTGTTAACCAATGCTAATAGAAATAACAACCCTTTAGTTTTAATGGCTAAATTTGCAAAGAAAAGTAATAAAATCTAACGATAATCAACCAAACCGTAAGTTTATGGAAGAGTCAGAAAACAAGCTACCACTGAACAAAGGAACGTTCTGGTGGTATGAATGGGCGTTGAAATACGTCCCGTTGGTAATAATGCTCGCACATTGGTATGGAGTGTTAGATTTTCATTCCAACCCACGTGAGATTATAGTGAACATAGAAGAGAATGAAAGTTATCTGGCGTACCTGTATTGCATGACCTATGTATTCCCTGTGTTGATGATGATGCCGGCAAGCTATTTCTACCAGTTGTGCTGGATATACAGGATTCCGTTCGTATATCTTATTGGTGTGAACGTGATAAGGATGTTTTACGGATCGTGGCTTATTACCAATGAGATGTATGACGCAGACCTTATCCTAATCATCCTCACCTGTGCCCTGTATGTGTATGCTTTTGCTACACGTCAGTGTTGGAGGATCGGAAAGCTCTTCATCAGAAAAGAGCGCAAATGAAAAAATCCCCACCAGGCTGCATCAGACAACTTGATGAGGATTTTTTTAGAATGAGTTGTATTTGTTGATTTCCTTTATCTTGTCTTCGAACTCCTTCCGCATGTCCCTTAGCTTCTGCAGTTCTTCGGGAGAGGAGCGTGGGCATCCGTGGAGCCAGTGGTGGAAGTTGGGGGTGGTGAGGTTGAAGAGAGAAGCCTCCTCGATATAGGAATGCCACTCAAGGAGCTGCTCTTCGGGAGCGTCCTCGTCGATGTCGGTACGGATGGTTGACATATCGAAAGTGTAAGACTCGTTGCAGTCAGCTATCTCGCCCACCCTATCTGCTACCCAGTAGGCTTCGGAGAAGCCGTGCTTTTGGCAGAAGGCTTTGAGGTAGGCATTGCAGGCGTTCTCGTAGTTAGAGCGGAGGAGTGCGATGTGAGATTTATTCATAAGCGTTTGGGGGTAGATGGTTAATACTCTTTTTATCTATTATCTCCACTGCCATGCAGCTTGTTGCGCACCTGTCGGGAACGCAGCTTCGCATAATTCATCGAGGCAATATCTTCAAGTTTGTAGCCAAGATCGTGTGATAGCGTGGCGCAATACCACAAGACATCACCGATTTCCTTTGCTATTTCAAGTTTCTTTTCTGGTGTAAACTGCGAGTCATTGTCTCTCAGCACTTTCTTCACCTTGTTTGCTACTTCACCAGCCTCGCCAGTCAATCCCAAAGCCGGGTATATAATCGGCTGAGGATATATTGCGGTTTCAAGAGCGAGGTTCTGGTATTCATTCATTGTCATTTCGTGTATTTCTGCCATGTTCTTGTTGTTTTAATTGTGAATGTATTTTAGATGTTCTGGATATTCTGGACGTTCTGGATTTTTTTGACGATAATCTGGACGTTCTGGATTTTTTTAGATAAACTCGTCTTCCTTCATAAGGGCGATGTCCTCATCAGTGGCGTCGTAGGAGACAAAGTGTGTGGGGACTTGCAGGTCCTTGTCGGACAAGGCTACGGTGTGGAGGACTACGGAACGGTCTTCGATGATGTCCTGTATCATATTCAGACGTGTTTCGTTTATTACTTCCGCCTCGACAAGTTTCCTGGCAGCGGTGAGGATGACGGAATGCAGCATGTCGGCTTCTACGAAGGGAGCATCCTTCTTGCTGAATGTGCAATACCAAGATGCGTGAGCCGTGAGGATATTCCACAGGGCTTTAAGTTTGTAAGTGAGTTTTTTCATTGTTTCTTTGGTTTAATGTTTTGTATTAATGTTTCAACAACGACATCAATGCCTCTGCCTTTTTCTTGTCGGAAAATCCTTTGATATTCACCCATTTGCCGAAGATACTACCTCTGACATATTTCTGAACCATATAAACGGTCACGGGGATGCAACCGTCATAGGCGTTCATTGGTGTAATTCTTAGTTTCATTATCTTATTCAAATTGATTATATTGTAAATCACTCATCCGCTTCCACCACCTTCAAGCCATACTTTTCGGCTGTTGCCTCTCGTCGTGCCGACCGCTGTGTCTCGCTGTCGTAGCAGACGATGTGAGGGTCGCCTAATGGGTCGGCAAAGTAGTTGCAGGATTTTATCATGGCGTGCTTGTGGGAGGATGCGCTGTGCGAGAGCGGAGCGGCAGGGATGCGGAGGTTGGTTTGACGCTCCAGTCCGTAGAAGGCACGTATCCGTTCCTTGCGCCATAATTCCTTGCGCTGCTCACTCTTCTTGCGCATCAGCTGCTTGTATTTTCGCGGATTGGTGGCTTTGAGCTGCTTCATCGGGTGAAAGCCGGAGGCGCGGAGTTGGCGAGTAGCTTCCAGACAAGCCTCGGAGGGTGCCTTGCCTCGGATGGAGGCATAATAGCCGTTTCGCTCGCAAATCTTCTTAATGTCCTTGGCATGCTGCTTGCGGATGCTTTGCATGTCTTTCTCAAGACCAAATTCGCGCTTGAAGCGTTGCAGGGTGGAGAAACCGATACCGAACCATGCCATCATGCGGCGGTTGGAGTTCTTGGGGAAGAGCTTGCAGAAACGATCCTTCAATTCTCCTTCCAGGTAATACTCCTTCGCGCCACTTTTTGTGTTCGGTCGCATTGGCACCTGCCACTTGGCTGCGGTGGTAGGCTTGAGCGGTGTCTTGGTGTTGCGAAAGCTCATGGGTGTTTCTATATATTTTTGTTAATAACTTGTTTGTCATTGTTTCTCTTATTCCATTTGGCAAATGCTTTTTCAAACCTTGCATCGCGTCGTTCTGCGAATACAAATTTTTCTATCCAATACGGAGCCAATCGGTCAATAGGTGTGCGAACCAGTTTCTTTGCTAATCTTGCTTTCATCATCTATTCCTCCTCTATATTTATACCGAATGGTGCGCCATCGGCAAAGGTGTAGTAGTTCGTTATTTCATCTATAAACCAATCTTTATCTCCACTTATCCTAATTACGGCATCATCTACCATCGCGACCATGGAATAATGGCCATCGTTCTTGTCCTTAATCCAACCGAAAGGCTTATGTTTCTGCATCTCCTGCCAGCACTCTTCGGTATTTTCAAACGAGCGATACTTTGACTCTGGCTTTATACGATATGCCACATCAAACTCAGTGAGGTCTTCAAAGTCTACGTTGTCACCTCCTACGACATCTATCCATTCATCACTGTCAGGTTTAAGCCATTGGATTTGCTTGCCTTCACAGTATGCCTGTATAAAAGGCAACAATTTCTTTGCTTCTTCTCTTGTCATAATCTTAATCTTCTAAAGGGTTATTAAATGGCATCCAATATTCTACTGGAATATTCCAACCCCTGTAGTGGTTTTCTACTGTAGTATCTACTCTGTGAGCAAATACAAGTGTATTCTCATCATCAAGAGCAATTACTTCTTTATTCACTTCTGGTAGTCTGTCATTTACTGAAATCCAAGAATTTGTTTCATAAGCAAACTCATCCTTTAGATTATCAATTACCATTTCACTGTTTGCATCTGACTGCTTTATTATCTCAGTAAATGCAGTTGCCAAATTGTATGGCAGGTTCTCATCCCTTGTGGGGACACTGAGAGTGTGGGTTATGCCATTGCTCTCAAAATTGATTGTTAGGTTGTCTATCATTTTATAGTTCCTTGATTTTATTTTCAGTTCTTCTTATGCAGTCTTTCACTGCTATAATAAATTCAGTTCTTAAAATATCAGGCATTACCAATTCATCTGTTAAACTGAAAGATGAAACATACAAAACCTCATCTTTGCACCTTCCATTGAGACAGTCTAAAATCAATTCAAGTTGTTCTAAAGACCTGTTCAGTTCGACCGCTATTTCAAGTTGCTCTTTTGTCATATCCTATTCGTCTTTTAGGTTCAACTTCTCCTGCCATTCCTTATCATGGATGCTGCCTACGACCTCAAAGTCTTGCATCGTCTTTTGCGAAATGGAATCGCAGATGCCGTCGGAAGTGCCTCTAACGGAAGACTTAGGGTTCTTGATAGCCACAATATAGAACGATGCTTCATACTCGCTCCAGCCTATCGTGCCGTAATAGTTGTCATACTCATCGTCTCCGACACAACTGAACGGATATATGTCCGACCGCAACACGTCACCCTCATAAATCTCCTTGCCGTTCTTGTCGTGGAAGCCGGTGAACTGGCATACGGTATTGGGGTCAACAATTTCAAGATTGGTATAATCAGAGCTATGAAATCCATCGTCTGTCCATGGACCTTCATTATCTCCGATATACACAGTTCCGTCAAGGTATTGCAACAAATCACCTTTCACCCATGCACATATTTGATTCTTTGCCTTAAACTTGATTGTTCTCATAGTTATTCTCCTTTTAACTAAAGTCCTCACTTTCTGAAAATCTTAATCCATCATCACTTATGAAGGTATACCGAGAATATCCTTTCATCCCATCCTCCAATTTCCCATCAGCGTTGTATAGACAATGCCCTATTTCATCATCAAGGAACTGGTCAAGACTGAACACTCCGCCATACTCATCGACGATTATCTTGTCTTTCAGATATTCCTTTATGCTTTCCAGATTGGCTTTAAAATAACGTCCATCGTGGTAGTCCCACAAGAACTGCCATCCATAGCTACGTTTCCCAAGATGTACCTTTTCTGGAATAATATCAGAGATCATCTCGTTATATTTACTTTGCAATTCATGAAAATCGCAGGCTGTATCTGCTTTGTCCACAAGTCCTATATACTCCATAAGCAGAGACTTGATTTTGCTTCTCTGTCTCCTGCTGATTTTCTCGACACAAAAAAAGTTTGTTCCCATAATGTTTATTGTTTGTTTTTATTTGGCAATAGGTCTTCGATGTAGCACCAGGCTACAATGGTGTTATTAATCCCGTGTATTTCCCAGTCTTCCTTATCGTCTAACCAGCAAAGATTATCAATATCATAACAATATTGACCATTATCTCTAAACTTGGTCAAGACATTCTTACCAGGAATAGGTGGTTCATTTGCCTCATGCCAAAGTGCTTGCTTGAACCATTCAACACCGTACATGAAGGATATTCTCTCCATTTCCTCATGGAATCCTTTATCAGAATTATACTTATTGGCTGCTGCCATTATTGCTTTATCGTCAATCATATTACTCTCCTTTCTTTTTTACCCTCTCCCTGCTGTCACCAAGGGGAGGATGGTTAGTTACTCAGTACAATAAACACGACCGTATGCAAGTATCAAGAGCTAAAATCGCTACGTCGATTGCATTTAACTCCCAGACAGGCAAGCACAGCAAACTGGAGTTTTATCAGGGTTTTCACCTGTAGTTTCACTTCGTCATTGCGGACGTACCTTGCATTAATGATTAGCCTTACCTAATAACCTGAATTCGGGATAAGCGACAGTCGTTTTTCTTGCTATGCCAGATTTCCGATAGGTGCATATTACATTTGCCCTCC